>Ga0118677_10004870_pt1 | contig 24047 bp, 6 predicted proteins | sample AliMusrvi5mmetaG_FD_86154 | JGI IMG/M metagenome (GOLD analysis project Ga0118677, IMG submission 86154)
CTCTAATACATTGATGGAATTAAACCTAGCAGAAAGGATTAAAGGATTATTTTTGTATTTCTCTCTATAAAAAGACAAGTTTCCACCATGCTGCATTAGTAAATTAAATATTGATACATCATCGTTCATTGCGGCAATATTGAGTGGCATAAATGATGAATTATGGTCTTGCTGATTGGGATTAGCTCCATATTGCAATAATATAGATACAGCCTTAACATCTTTTCGACTTATGGCCGTAGCTAGGGTTGACATTTCATATGGGAAAATAAGCTGGTTTGCAAAATCAGGTCTCATAGACAACACTTTACGTAAAGACCTGTAGTCTTTCAATTCAAGCGCCATCTGTACTCTACCCATAGTGATGTATGTGTTATCTATTATGATTAAAATTATGAGAATACTTAAAATTGTTAGAATAATCTTTGCAATGATCGTATTTTTTACATAAAAGTTAGATATTGCTTTATACATGTAATACCTTTCACATTGACGCTACCCCGCATTATTCATGTGTTCATAAATAATGCGGGGTGGGACAACTGAAGTAAGGAAAGCGTCAATCTTCGGACTTCGCTCGTTCCTCCGAAATTTGCGGCTTTTGTCTCCCAGGCATCCGGCAATTGCATGCAATCCCAAAACTCATCGACTTTGGGACAGGCTCTACTTATATTTCAACCACCAGTTATGAGCGACATCAGGATCCTGCAAATGAATTACTGCTGTTAGCAGCGAATTCAATTGCCCATGATTGATGGGATCTACTTGACTGGGATGAGTTATTCTTGATGTCAGCATATCGCACATTTTACCATGCAAATCTTGTGCGCCACGGAATGTCAATCCTTCTTCAGTATTGGATTCTCCAGGCAAATCAAATGATCCGCTCAATTGCCGCCGTAGATTATCCTCTATGTGCCACCAATACGAATCTTTGTAATTTTCTGTTTTATCTATATCATGCGATAGCACATCATTAATTCTGTAGCCGAGGTTAACATGCTGAAATTCATGAAGGATTGATTTAACAATAGTATTAACGTCGTTAGAATTTAAAAGCGATACCTTGTTTAGATAGCCAGATATAATATACCACTGAGAATCGATGTTTGAGAAGAATTTTGTATCAGCAAGGCCATAATATCCAGTCGTTTGGCCAAAAATATTATCATTCCAATTAACATGATTATGTGTTCTCTGTAAAAATCTGGTGGTAGAGAGAATAGGATTCCTGGCGTTCAGTGCTCTATTAACAGCATCAATCGCCATTTCTACCTCTGACCTTTGGATAGACATATTAATCACGTAATTACTAAGATTAGACTCAGATGTTGCAATTGGAATATAAGCAGGCCCAAAACCTGTATTAAACAATTTTGCAGCACCAGAATAAATGCTTGTTTTCGATGAATCATACATCTTTGTCGCAGTATTATAAAATCCTTCGCGAATAACATTTAATACCACATACAATTTTTCCAGTTCTGCTGTTGTTAAAGGTCTATTGATACGATCATTTACTGCCAGCATATGAGTAGTATTATAATTGTGATCTCGGCGGAATGGTTCCCATTCCGTCGTTTCGCTGGTAAAGATAACGCGCCAGAGATGATCGTATGACACAGTCGGCGATGATTGCAGCAGAATCCCATTACCATCATTACCATTATATAGATGGCAGAGTGACGGATAATTTAGTGATTTCTGGTCCTGTTCTGCCAGGGTATCATCAACCGCTGTCATACTTACCGCGTGTGGGATAGTAAAATTAGGCTTCTTGCTGGCAAAATCTTGATAGGCAAAGTTACTACGCAATTCATTCAGACCACTGGTAGAAGTGTTAGCCGGAACATTCCACACGTTATGCGTGGCATTGGCAATGGTTAAACTATACGGCCACTTGTATGCAAATTGATCCACTACCTGATACGGGTAATTCTTATCAACTTTCTGTACCACCACGTCATAGGAATAAGTTCCCCATTCAGCGGTATCCGGTGCGGAGTAGGTAATTTGACGGGTAAGCTGATCGATGGTGGCTGTACTGCCATCCCAGCCTGCTATCGTCTCACCAGGCGATGGCTGGGAAGGTATGTTAACAGTCAGTGACGATGACGGGGAATTAGCGATCCAGCTATAGGCATGGGCATAGACATCCGCTTGACTTAAAAATTCCAGTCCGCTGTTGCAGGTAGGTTGAATCATCAGCCAGCATCTATAGTTGTATTGCCCATCGCTATTGCTGCCATCGTCCAGTCTACAGGAGACGCTGGGACGGTGGTTCGGTGAGGAGGGGTCGGGGTCGTATTTGAAGTAATCCTGGGTATTCGCTTTATTGGTCGAGGATTTAACGGCAGTCACCGTCACATTGCTCACCTTCACGTTGATTGGCGACGGATTCGCAGCGGAGACGATATTCGGCGAGGTGGTGGGAGCTATTATCAGTGATTGGGCAGTAGAAGAACTGAATGCATACCCATTGGTCTGGATCAAATAACCACCATTGTTAAAATTGCTCGACACTACGTTGTAGTTGATGCCGACTTGATTTTCCGAAGGGTCAAGCTGGTAAAAATTGAAAGTATTGGAAGGCGTAAGCTGCCCATTAAGCAGCGTTTGCACGTTCAAGCTTAGCGTGAAATTCCCATTATGCCCTATGGCCGGGATGCCTGGGATGGAAACGCCTTGATAGCTGGTTGAAGGGTTCGTCGTAGTATCCCAGAGCACGACTTGATAAAAATCCTCCTCGCCGCTGAGATTTGCCCGGTAGGCGCAGGGATCGTAATTTGCCACGATATAAAACGGATTCGCATCTTCGGACGGCGTCACAAAAGTGTCATTGACTTTCGTCGCCCAGTCGGAGCCATATTCATCGTAGACCGGAGCCAGATATTGCCCGTTATCCATACTGAGAAACGAGGAAAATCTCACTAATCCATTCAGCAATCCGCCAAAGGGGAGGTCGCAACTCGCCTGGTAGCCCGGCGAGAACGAATAGTTCTCCTGGATATGTACGGACGCCGAGACGGTATTAGGGTCGAGTAGCTGACCTGCCTTTAGACGCAGGTGGAGCGTGATGGCTTCGGTCAGACCAAGGCCGGTGGTTTGCTCCGTGCTCAAATCGACGCCATCAAGCCCTGATGCACTCAGGCCAAAGCGGTGATAGGGATGCACCTCCAGCCTGGCGATAGGAGGCGAGGTGTTGGCGTCCACCAGGCTATGCACGGTATCGGTAAGCAATGCCGGAGTCGCGCCGCTCCCCCATTGCAGGGACGCGGTGATTGACTGCGCACCATTCGGACTGGCGCTGTTGCCGCCCAGGAAGAGGGTGGCAGGCGGAACATCGCCCAACGAGAGATTCCATTCCGCCGGAGTGAAGGGACCGCCGGTTTTATCGCGCGCGGTGTAGACCCGCATATTGTCGGGTAGGTTTAGCGTGAGTAATCCTGGTAGTCCGCTCGGTTGCACGGACATCGTGAGCGGGACCAGGCTAAAGTCGCCGCCGGTCACGGGGAAGGTGTTCGCATCGGCATCGATCGGAATAGCCAACGCCTGGCCAGCGGCTTTCTGCGCGGAAGTGATTCCCTCAATCTCCACCTCTACTGCTGCCACCCATACCGTGGCGGAGGCGGAGGAGGAACCGCAGACAACGGAGAGCATGTTCTGCGACGGTGTGTCACAGGCGATGCTGCAGCAGTCCGCGGAGGAATTGCCCTGCGACCAGAAAAGGAATTGCGCATAGAGCGGTTGCAGCGCGGAGAGGGAGGGCGAAATACTCGCCTGCACGGTCGCGGTCACGCCGTTCTGCACGCCGACAAGCAAATTGCCGTTGCTATCCACCGCGCGCAGACCATTCGGCTTGGTCAGTTCTGAGGCCGCGGGCGTTAGGCCCGTCACGCGCAACACGGCGATTTGCGCTGCGCAGGCCGCAGTGGTCACGCTCGCGTTCACCGTGGCAGAGATATTGGCCAGGGAGGGCGCGTTGGGAGCACGGCTGACCAGGTAGGTGCAGCCGGACGGGTCGGTGGTATCGACGATGCCATCGCCCGCCCAACTGTGCGGCAGTTGGAAGAGATCGATGGGCGGCGTGGTGGTGAGGTTCACGCGCACCGTGTCAGTGGCGGCGCCCACGGCGACGGCATAGAGCGGTGCGGTGTTCGGCGGCACGGAAGCGCCATAGGCGGACACCGCGCTGGTCTGCAGGCTGGGCAGGAAAAAGGTGACTGCCGCTGTACCGGTATGCGTCACATTGCCGGCATCGGTATATGTACCGGTGACTGTGTTTCCTCCTGGAGTCGTAGAGGATTGCACTACGGCGCTGGCGGCGCCGGTATTGTCGCTGGTCACCACCAGGGTGGTGGCGCCGTTTTCCGGTACGTCGCCGACCGCGTAGAGCAGGCCATCAGTGGTGGTCAATAGAACCTGCTGATTCGCCAGCGGCGCTCCGGCGCCGTTCAACAGTTGGATAGAGATAGAAGAATGATCCAGTCCATCGGCAAGCAGGTAGGGGAACGCTTGCAGCACTAGCGAACCCACCGTCACCGGCAGCGCATTGATTTCCACGCCGCTCAGCAGCGCCTGCACGCGCGTGACACCGGCGGTGAGGCCGATGATCGTCAAATCCGGCGTGGTTCCACCCAGCGTGGCGAAGGTCGGATCGGCGATGGCGAAGGTGACCGGTGCCGTCTCGGGCAGCACAGTGGTGGTGAAGGACACTGGTGTAATGCCATGATCAGCGATAGTAAGTCTGGTAGGAGTGAAGACCACCGACACCGCTTCCAGCGCTGCCGAGGAGACCAACGTGCCATCCGGCAGCATGGCGAGTAATTGCGTATCGCCGGGCGCCTCGCCATTCAGCGTAAGATAACCACTGAGCGCATCCCAATCATTCACCGCCGCATATTCGGCATCGGCATTCTCTACGGAGAATTGTACCGGCGCCTCAGCGGGCGTCACCGTGACCGGCAACCCGAGCGTGGCGCCCACGCCCACATAGTAGGGCGGCGTTGGCATGCTCAGCGTGACCACCGTCACCGCGATAGCACCGGAGGCGACGCCATCGCTCACCGACACCGTGCCATTCGCAGTGAACGTCGCGGTGGCGATGCTCTGCTCAGTGCCGGGTGACGCGCCTGTCCAGCTCAGTCCTTCCTGTTGCCAGAGGTAAGCGGCCGGATCTGGCACGGCTTTGAAGGTGACCGGGACGCCATTCGCGACGTAGAAGGGTGTCGGCACGGGGACATACTGCCCACTGCCGGGCGCCAGGTAGTAGAGAATAATGTTCGGTGGGTTGAGGGTTAGCGGAGCAGAAACCGTCCCATTGCTTGACGCGGTGATATGCGCGGTGGTCTGGGTTGTCACGGCAGTGGTGGTGATGGTGAAGGTTGCCGAACAAAGGCCAGCCGGCACCGTTACGTCGGCGGGAAGTTGTATATTGAGATTATCGCTGCTCAGCGTCACCGTGGTCCCGCCATCCGGCGCGGGAGTATAGAGCGTCACCGTGCCACTTGCGGCATCCCCGCCGGTGACGGCAGTCGGCGTGAGCGTCAGGCTGAGCATGGGCGTCGTGGTGAGCATAAGCGTCGCTGACTGTGTCCCGTTATAGCTTGCGGAAATATGGGCGGTGGTCGCGCTGCTCACCGCGCTCGTGGTCACACTAAATGTAGCCGTCGTATCGCCGGCAGGCACTGTGATGATGGGCGGCGGTTGCGCTGACGCGTTATCGCTGCTGAGTGGCAACGTGGTTCCACCCTGTTGCGCGGGACCAGTTAGCGTCACTGTACCGGTGGATGTGGTCCCACCCATGACACTGGCGGGATTGAGTGTGATGCTCGCCAGCGCCGGTGGATTGACAATGAGCACTGCTGCCGTTGTCAGGTCGTTGTTGGCAATAATATCAGTGGGGGAAGGCAAGCCCACCGCAAAGGTATTGACAGTGAAGGTTGCCTCTTCACTCCCTTCGACCACCGTCACGCTGGACGGCACTTGTGCCGCGTTGTTATCAGTGGAAAGGTTCACCGTCACGCCGCCCGGCGGCGCCTTGCCTGTCAGCACGACTATGCCGGAGACATCTGTCCCGCCCGTGATCGTCGTGTTGTCGAGATTGATTCCGCCTACCACCGGTGGATTGATGGTGATCATCGCCGAAGTTTGCGACCCATTGTAGCTCGCGGTGATAGTGGCGATAGTTGCGGTACTCACTACAGATAAATGCACGGTGACGAAACCCGTCGTTTGTCCGGCGGATACGTAAACGGCAGTCGTTGTCGCTGCCGCGTTATCACTGGTGAGCGTCACCGTCACGCCCCCCGTGGGAGCCGGATCGTTCAATGTTACCAGGCCGTAGACGGTATGTCCGCCGGTGTAGGACGTTGGCAGATTTATGCTTACCAGCGCCAACGGGATGATGGTGAGCGTTGTTACCAACTGCAAACCGCCGTAGCTCGCAGTGATATTGGCGGTGGTTGTGGTACTCACTATGGGCGTGACTACGGGGAAGTAGGCCGATGAATAACCCGCGGCAATCGTCACGCTGGCCGGTACTTGTCCCGAAGCGTTATCGCTGGTGAGGGTTACTGTAATGCCTCCCGTGGGTGCGGGGCCAGACAAATAGACCGTCCCGTAGACGAATGTCCCGCTCGTGATGCTCGACGGGGTGATACCCACCTTCGACAACACTGGAGGGATGAGGGTAAGCGTTGCCGTTGCCGTCCCGTTGTAGCTTGCGCTGATGTTCGCAGTGGTAGCGGAACTTACCCCGGACGTATTCACGGTAAATGTCGCACTGTTAATCCCGTAATTCACCAATACGTTGGCAGGCACATGCACCGCCGCGTTATTGCTGGAGAGGCTCACCAGTGCGCCACCTATCGGCGCAGGGCCATTCAGTTTCACCGTGCCGATCACCATTGTTCCGCCAATGATGCTAGTGGGGCTAAGTGCCACGCTTGCCGGCGAAGGCGGATTGACGATGAGCGTCACTGTCTCAGCAGTCAGGTAGCAGTTTCCATTCATATCGTAGATGCTGGCGGTGAAGTTGACGGCAACAGCGGTGTTTACCGCCGCCGTATGCACTGTGAGACAAGCCGTGGTATCGTTATTGCCTATCGGGATGCTGGACGACTGCGCAACAGTATTATTATTACTATTAAGGTACACCGTCAAATTAACTGCCAGCATTGGACTGTTCAGCGTCAATATGCAGGTAGCCACTGACCCGCCCATGACGCTCGTTGGTACAAAAATCAATAACGGCTGCAATATGGTGAATGTCGCCACAGCGTGCGCCCCATTCAACGTCGCGGTGATGTCGGCGATGGCAGAGGTGTTCACCGCGGTGGTATTCACGGTGAAGGAGGCCGTAGTTTGCCCGGCCACCACCATCACGTTGGTCGGCGCCACCGCCGCCTCGTTATCACTGGCGAGAGTCACCGTCGCACCACCCGCGGGCGCCGGGCCATTCAGCGTCACCGTACCGGTGACTGCTGTCCCGCCCCTGACACTCGCGGAACTGAAACTCACGCTCGCGACCATGATCGGATCGATGGCGAGTGTTGCCGTCATTTGTTTCCCGTTGTAGTTCGCGGTGATGGTCGAGCTGGCCGCGACGTTCACCGCGGAGGTGGTCACGTGAAAGGTGGCCACGTTTTGTCCTGCAGCCACCGTGACTCCGGCCGGCACTTGCGCCACCGTCGCGTTACCACTGCTGAGGCTTACCGTGGCCCCTCCCATGGGCGTCGGGCCCGTCAGTATCACCGTGCAGGCCACCCTATTGCCGCCACAGATGCTGGTTGGACTGAGACTGACGCTCGCTAGCGCCGGCGGATTGATGGTGAGCGTTGTTGTTTGCTGCCCATTCGACCTTGCGGTGATATTGGCAGTCGCCGTGTTGCGCACTGCCGCGGTACAGATGGTAAAAGTCGCCGTGGTCTCCCCATTGTTCACGATGACAGTGGGCTGTTGTAGCCACGCCGCCGCCGTATTATCGCTGGACATGTTCACCAGCACATTCCCCACCGGCGCCGGATTGGCCAGCGCCACCGTGCCGGTGACTACTGTCCCGCCAATGATGCTGGTGGAGTCGAGACGCACGCTTGCCACAGACGCGATGTTGTATACCATGATGCGCACCGTAGCCGTGTTCGAATTAACGCCCCGCGGATCAGCGGTGGTGTAGCTGAAGGCGTCCGCGCCCACGAAGCCGGGGGCAGGAGTATAACTGAAGGAACCATCGGCATTGAGGCTCAGCGTCCCGTGCGCCGGAGCGGCGTTCAGCGTCGCGGTGAGCGCGCGGCCGTCGGCATTGGCATCATTGGCCAGCACACCCTGCTCGGTAGTGACTATCAGCGTATTGCTGGTAATGGCGGTATAGTTATCATCGTTGGCCACCGGGATGGAATAGACGGCAATGGTCACGGTCGCTGGCACGGAGGCGGCATGGCCATCACTCGCTGAATAAGTGAAGCTGTCAGTACCGCAGAACAACTCATACGGCGTGTAAGTGAAGGAGCCATCGCTCTGCAACGTCACATAGCCATGGCTCGGTTGGCTACCAATGATCGCTCTGAGCGCTCCGCCGTCGGCATTGGAAGCATCAGCCAATACGCCCGGCGCGTTGACCGTCAATGTATGCCCGGCCACCACGGAATAGGCAGAGTTATTGACCGAAGGCACGGAATAGACGGTGATGGTCACCGTCGCGGGGGTAGAAACGGCATACCCATCGCTCGCGGTATAGGTGAAGCTATCCGTGCTCCAGAAGCCGGCGGCAGGCGTATAGCTGAAGGAACCGTCGACATTGAGCGCCAGCGTCCCGTGCGACGGGCCAACACGCAGCTTCGCGGTGAGCACGCCACCACCAGGAGCGGCATCATTCGCCAGCACGCCCTGTGCGGGCGCCATGTATAATGTGTTTCCCGCGATAACGGTATAGCGTTCATTGTTGGCCACCGGAATGGAGTAGACGGTGAGGGTCACTGTCGCGGGCGCGGAGACAGCATGGTCATCGGTGGCACGATAGCTGAAGGTATCGATGCCAAAAAAGCCGGGTGCCGGCGTATAGCGAAAAGAGCCGTCGGCAGCGAGAGAGACTACGCCTCCGCGCGTAGAAAGGCCGGTAAAAGGGATGACGGTGAGCGCGCCGCCATCGGCATTATATGCATTTTCGAGCACGCCCGGCGCAATGGCGGTTACTGTTTGTCCGACCACCGCGTTATAATTCAAGTTGCAGACCACGGGGACGGAATAGACGGTAATGGTCACGGTCGCGGGGGTGGAGATGGCATACCCATCGGTCACGGCATAGGTAAAGCTATCCGTACCGCAGAAACCGGGAGCCGAGGTATAACTGAAAGAACCATCAGTATAGATGTTGACCGCACCGCCATGTGGGGAGTATCCGGTAAAGGGGATGGCGGTGAGTAGCCCACCTCCCGCATTGGAAGCATTAACCAGCACGCCCGATGCGGCAGAGATCGCCAGTGTGTTGCCCGCGATGGTGGTGTAGGCAAGGGAAGAGATCACCGGCACGGAGTAGACGGTAATGGTCACGGTCGCCTGTGCGGAGTCGCCATACTCATCGGCCGCGGTATAGGGGAAGCTGTCCTGAGCCAAGAAGCCGGCAGGCGGGGTATACACGAATGAACCGTCGAAATTGAGGGTATATGTGCCCCCACACATAGAGACTCCGGTAGCGGGTATGACCGCGAGCGGGCTGCCATCGGTGGAAGAATCATTCGTCAGCACGCCTGGCGCGTTGACCGTCAACGTTTGCCCGGCCACCACATCAGCGGCAAAGTTATTGGCCAGGGAGACGGGATAGACGGTGATAGTCACCGTCGCTGGCGAGGAGGCGGCGTTGCCATCGCTCGCGGTGTAGGTGAAGCTATCCGTTCCTGAAAATTCCGACCAATATGGCGTATAGGTGAAGGACCCATCGCGATTCAACGACACTGAGCCATAGCCTGGGGGAGTGCAAAGTAGCGCACTGAGCGTGCCGCCATCGGCATTGGACGCATTGGACAATACGCCACCGGACGCATAGACCGTCAATGTTTGCCTGGCCACCATGGAATAGGCAACGTTGCGCACCAGGGGTACGGAATATACGGTGATGGACACGGTCGCCTTCGCTGAGACGGCATGTCCATCGGTCGCGGTGAAGGTGAAGCTATCCTGACCCCAGTAGCCGGGGGTCGGCGTATAGGTAAATGAGCCATCGGCATTCAGCGTCAACTGACCATGGCTCGGCGGGCTACTCATCGTCGCACTGAGCGCACCGCCGTCAGCATTGGAAGCACTTGCCAGTACGCCTGGCGTATAGACCGTCAACGTTTGCCCGGCTACCATGGAATAGGTAAAGTTGTTGACCACCGGCACTGAGTAGACGGTAATAGTCACCGTCGCAGACGCGGAGACGGCATTCCCATCGGTGGCGGTGTAGCTGAAGCTGTCCGTACCACAGGTGAACCACCAGTATGGCATATAGGTGAAGGACCCATCGCTATTGAATGACAAAGAGCCATAGTTCGGTTGGCTGCCAATATTCGTGGTGAGCATTCCCCCGTCGGCATTGCTCGCAGTGGCCAGCACGCCATTTGCCGCGGTGATGGCTAGCATGTTGCCCGCGATGACGCCATAGGCCTGGGGAGTCACTACCGGCACTGAATAGACAGTGATAATTACCGTCGCTGGCGCGGATGCAGCATTCCCATCGGTCGCGGTATAAGTGAAGCTATCCGTTCCAGAGAACCCCCAGTACGGCGTGTAACTGAAGGACCCATCGCTACCCATAGTTAACCAGCCGTAGCTCGGTTGGCTGTCCAACACCACATTGAGTCTCCCACCGTCAGCATTGCTCGCAGTGGCCAGCACGCCATTCGCGGCAGAAACCGACAGCGCATTGCCCGCGATGACGCTGTAGGCCTGGGGTGTCACAATTGGTACGGAGTAGACGGTGATAGACACCGTCGCGGGCGCGGAGACGGCGTAGCCATCGGTTGCGGTGAAGGTGAAGCTGTCCTGACCCCAGTAGCCGGGCGCCGGCGTATAACTGAAGGAACCGTCGGCTGTCAATGTTACCTGCCCATAGCTCGGTTGGCTACTCAAGGTCGCATTGAGCGCACCGCCGTCGGCATTGGAAGAACTAGCCAGCACGCCCGGCGCGTAGACCGTCAATGTTTGTCCGGCCACCAAGGTATAGGAAAAATTGCTGACCGACGGCACGGAGTAGACGATGATGGTGACCGTCGCGGGCGCGGAGACGGCGTTGCCATCGGTCGCGGTGTAGCTAAAGTTGTCCGTACCATGGGTAAACCAACAATACGGCGTGTAGGTGAAGGAACCATCGCTGTTGAAAGACACATAACCATAATTCGGTTGGCGGCCCATGACTGCGGTGAGCCTTCCCCCATCGGCATTGCTACTGTTGTGCAATACTCCGTTTGCGGCAGTGACGGTCAATGTTTGCCCGTCACTGACGGTATAGTTTGCGTCGCTGACCGTGGGGAGGGAGTAGATGTAGATGAAGACGGTGGCCACCGCGGAGACGGCATTGCCATCGGTCACGGTATAGCTGAAGCTGTCCATGCCGTAGTAGTCGGCGGGTGGAATATAAGTGAAGGCGCCATCGGCGCTGAGGGTGACCTGTCCATGCTCCAGGGAGAGTCCGTTTAACAGGATGGCCGATAGTGCGCCGCCATCGGCATTCGCAGCATCAACCAGCACACCCGGCGTGTTGATCGTTAATGTTTGCCCTGCCACCATGGTATAGTTATAGTTGCTAACCGTGGGGATTGAGTAGATATAGATGGAGACCGTTGCGGGAGTGGAGGTGGCATTGCCATCAGTCGCGATATAGGTGAAGGTGTCCGTCCCCCAGAACGTGGGATCGTTGGGTGTGTAACTGAAGGACCCATCGCTATTCAGTGTCACCTGGCCATAGCTCGGTAGAGTGTCCATGACCGCGCTGAGCGATCCGCCATCGGTATTGCTGGAATTGGATAGGACGCCATTGGCGGCATTCACGGTCAAGGTATTGCCCGCAATGACATTATAGCAATGGGGAGTGACAAGCGGCACTGAATAGACGATGATAGTCACCGTTGTGGGAGCAGAGACGGCGTTGCCATCGGTTGCGGTGTATGTAAAGCTATCAGTACCAAATGGAATCCAATAATACGGCGTATAATTGAAGGACCCATCGCTATTCAGCGCCAACGACCCGTAACTCGGTGCTCTAACGATTGCAGCACTGAGCGCTCCGCCATCAGCATTGTAACTGTTATTCAATATGCCGTTCGCGGCAGTTACGAACAGCGTATTGCCCGCGACAACGCTGTAGGCTTGGGGAGCAATTACCGGTACTGAGTAGACGGTGATAGTCACCGTCGCGGAGGCAGAGGCGGCGTTGCCATCGGTCGCGGTGTAGGTGAAACTATCCTGACCGGAGAATCCGGCATTCGGATAATAATAGAAAGAACCGTCGGGATCCAGGCTAAGCCAGCCGTTGCTTACTTGGCTGCCCAATGCTGCCTGGAGCATCCCCCCGTCGGCATTGCTCGCATTGGCCAGCACGCCATTTGCTGCGGAAGTCGCCAGCACATTACCCGCGATGACGCTGTAGGCCCGAGGCGCCACCCCCGGCACGGAGTAGACGGTAATGGACACCGTCGCGTGGGGGGAGACGGCATGTCCATCGGTCGCGGTATAAGTAAAGCTGTCCGTTCCCGAGAATCCTGCGGCCGGTAGATAACAGAAGGAGCCATCGTTATTCAGCGTCAACGCTCCGTAGTTTGGTCGGTTGCCAATGACCGCATTGAGCGTCCCGCCGTCGGCATTGCTGGCACTAGACAGTAAACCGTTTGCGGCATTGACCTCCAATGTTCGCCCACTAATGATGGTATAGTCATGGTGGCTGACCGTGGGAACGGAGTAGATATAGATGAAGACGGTCGCCACCGCGGAGGTGGCATTCCCATCGGTCACGGTATAACTGAAGCTATCCATGCCGTAGTAGCCGGCTGGCGGGATATAGGTGAAGGCGCCATCGGCGCTGAGGATCACGGTGCCCCCCATCAGGGAGAGTCCGCTTAACAGGATGGCCGAAAGCGCGCCGCCATCGGCATTTGCAGCATCAACCAGCACGCCAGGCGTTTGGATCGTCAACGTTTGCCCTTCCACGATGGTATAGTTATAGTTGCTGACCGTGGGAATGGAGTAGACGTAGATAGAGACGGTTGTCTCTGCGGATGTGGCATGCCCATCGGTGGCGGTAAAGGTAAAGGTATCCGGACCCCAGTAGCCGGGGAACGGCAGATAGGTGAAGGCCCCATCGCTCTGCAGCGTTACCACGCCATGGCTCGGAGGCCCGCCCAGTACTGCGCTGAGCGATCCTCCGTCGGCATTCGTGGCATTGGATAATACGCCATTGGCGGCATCGACTGACAGGTTAGTGCTTGCGATCACATTGTAGCAATGAGAAGTGACTCCCGGTCTCGAGTAGACAGTGATGGTCACTGTCGTGGGGACAGAGGTGGCATTCCCATCGGTGGTGGTGTAGGTGAAGCTATCCTGACCGGAGAATCCGGTGGTGGGCGTATAGTTGAAGGAGCCGTCGCTATTCAGCGTCAATACTCCATTATTCGGTGCATTGCTGGTGACCGTAGTTAGCACTCCGCTGTCGGCATTGTGATCATTGGCCAGCACGCCATTGGCAGCAGGCACCGACAACGATATGTCTGTGATGGTGCTATACGCATCGGGATTGGCCACGGGAATCGAATAGACATAGATTGAGACTGTCGCGGAAGTGGACGTCAAGTAACCATTCGTCACAGTATAGGCAAAATAGTCTGAACCTGAGTATCCGGTTGCCGGCGTATAACTATAGCTGCCATCGGAATTCAGGGACAATGTCCCGTGCGCCGGATAGAACATGATGGTCGGGGTGAGAGATAATGGCGGTGCATTGTAATCTGTGCCGGTGAGCGCCATGCCAACCGCTGTGTCCTGAATAGTGGTCACACTCAATCCGTTGGCTAGCGGAAGGATATTGGGGAGAAATGAGACCATCACCGTGTGGGAAGCGTTGTCATTATTTATGGTGAAGGACGTACCGCCCTTTTGCGCGGGTGCGGTATTGCCATCCACCGTCCAGGGACCCACGATGTAGCCGGTACTCTGTGCGGCGGCGGTGAAAGTCACACTGCCGCCATTGATAAACGTTTGCGGCGTATTCGGACTGATCGTCCCATTGGCGCCCGCTGTGGGAGTGACGCAGGGAGTGACGGTGAAGCAATCCGTGGAGGTGCAGGCGCCGTCCGCCGTCGTCACGGTAATCGGTCCATACGCGGCGCCGTTCGGCACGGTGGCAGTGATGGTGTTGGCATCAATTGAACAAAATACGGCTGCGACGCCGTTAAATTGGACGGATGTCGGCGCGAAGAAGTAGTTGCCGGTGATGGTGACGAGTGAGCCAACAGCGCCGGATGCGGGAGTAAATGAGGTAAACTGTGGCGCCACCGGGGTGACGGAAAAGTTCACCCAACTGGTAGCTATACCGTAATACGAATACACTGTAATTGGGCCACTGGTGGCGCCGATTGGCACGAGAGCGGTGATGGTGCCATCATCGTATGCAATGATGGGTGCCTCGGTGTAGTTAAAATACACGTCACTCAACCCGTAAAAGCCAATGCCGGAAATCGTGACGACGGTATAATCACAGCCGCTGGTTGGCGTGATTGCGGTAATCGTTGGCAGCGTGAGGCCATCGTATATATCAGTGACGCCTCTGTTACAGAGAGACAGCGAGAGCAGACAGCAGATGACGAATGAGAAAATTCCAAAATGCTTTCCCATGGGATAACTCCCTTCCAGTTAGCTTTTACACACGGTAGTTTCGCAATGGTATGGAAATAGTATTTATGATTCGTATGCCCTGGTTCACTTTTATTCCAGCAGTATTCACGCTAGATATTCAATACATGTCCAACATTATAACATACTTTTCTATAATATGCCCTTTTTCTGCCAAATTCTTTTTACTGTATAACACAGGGACAGCAAAATGTGGCGCGTGCCGCGACGTGCTTTACTGGAGCAATGGCGCCGGGTATTGCTCCTGGCAGGTTTGTTCAGCCTGCTGGTGGCCACCAGCCTGATACTGCAGGATCAGCCGATTTATTTGCTGTTGCTCGCTACTATCTTGATGGTGGGCTTCATCGCGTTAACCGGACGGCGCGTTTATGTCGAACGCGAGCGTTATTTCGAACTGCTTCGCCCGTTTCTTGCCAGCCAGCGTATTTATGATGCCTTGCTGGCCGGCGCGACGGCGCCGGAATTGCATACCGCGGAACCGTTTCGCGCACTGTGCGCGGACATGCTCGATACGCGGGTTGCTTACCTGGTCGCCGTTGGCGCGCTCTCTCCGCTGACCGGTAATCCGCTGGTCTATCCGGATGATGCCCGGCCGCTTTCATCGCTCCATGCCCTGATAACCCGGTGTGACAATCCGGAGATTGTCTGTTTTGCACTGGAATCGCATGAGTATAGCGACGCCGCCTGGGCTGTGCCGTTATGGCATGAACGACGGCTGATGGGCATTTTGCTGTTGGGCGAGAAACGCGACGGGGGATTGTATACCCGCGAGGAAATGGAACTAGCGCGTTCCGCCGGCGAGCGACTGCTCGACATTCGCGCCAGCGCCAGCATCGCCCAGCGCCTGATGGCGCTGCAGCGGCAACGGTTGGCAGAAACGCGCGTCGTGGACCATCGCACGCGCCGCTTGTTGCACGACGAGATACTGCCGCGTTTACATACCGCTATGCTCACCATGAGCAGCACAAATGCAACCGCGGAGATGAACGAGGGATTGCAGCAGTTGGCCGACGTGCATCGGGAGATATCCGATTTACTGCATGCCATGCCTTCCTCGCTCACAGAGATCGCGCATCTCGGTCTGATGCCGGCATTACGCCAGACAGTGCAGCAGGAATTCACCGGCGCCTTCGACACGTTAGACTGGGAGGTCAGTCCGGAGGCAGAAGGCCGCGCAGCAGTTCTGACGCCACTGGTCGCCGAAGTGGCCTTCTATGCGGCACGCGAGGCATTGCGCAACGCAGCGCGCTATGCCAGAGGCGATGAGCCTACCCGTGCGCTGCACCTGCGCATACGTGCCGAGATGCGGGAAGATTTGCGCTTGATAATCGAAGACGACGGCATCGGCGCCGACACGGTACTGGAAACCAGCCACAGCAGCGGGCAGGGACTGGCGCTGCACGGTACCATGATGGCCGTAATCGGAGGCGAATTATCCATGGAAAGCGCGCCGGGACAATTTACGCGGATTACTTTGATTTTACCCGGCGAGGGGAATAGGCTGTAACCCAATACCTGTGACGTAAACCGCACGCGCAGGAGTATCGTTTTTAGATTCAGGATTCAGGATTCAGGATGGTTCTGCCAATTGCTGACTGATAAAACGGCCCCTACTCCAATCCTCCCCCGTTGCGACAGGGGAGGGAGTAATCTTCCTGCTCTTTCTTCCTACTCTTACTCCTGCTCAAAACCAGCTCCGGCCAGCCAGCCACTCCCTTCCCTTGTCGCAACGGGGGAAGGGCCAGGGATGGGGGCGCCCCCTTTAGGAAAACGGAGCGAATGACTGAACTCTCTGCAATCCGGAATCTAAAAACGATACTCCTGGCCGCACGCGCATTTACCTATCCCCGCGCAGATGATAGAATCAAAGTGGGTCGCATTCACCAATACTAATCGTGCTCGTGCTCGTAATCGTGCTCGAAACGATGAACCGACAAGCGATTTTGAGCACGAGCACGGATTATTCATGTCATGTAAGGACTACCGGGCTAGCTGAGGATTATTCGAAATAGTTATGAATATTGAGGCTAGCGGGAACTATTTTTTCCATACTATCTTTGCCAATTTCAAAAGGAGAATATCATGCTTATCTGTCCATCTCGACAACATTGTTGTCTGCCGTTGTTGTTACTGTTGCTCGTTTGGGGATCGGTCGCTTTTGCCTGGGTCAATGTCCTCAACAAGACTGATCACACGGAAATCCATGTGGTGCCGGCTCCTGCTCCAGTAACTATTGATGGAAAGTTGCAGGATTGGGATTTGTCGGGCGCTATCCTGATGTATATGGACCCCGCCAGTAAGAGCATGTATTCCCTGCAGGCGGCGATGATGTATGACGAGAAGGCGCTTTACATTGGCGGTCATGTAAAAGATCCGACGCCGATGATCAATAATTACAACTTCAAAGATGACGTGAATATGGCGTGGAATGCGGATGCGGTCCAGGTCAGGATCTTTTCCAACCCCGACATGCAATCCACCGCCTCTTCCATGTCCAGCTCGCGGAATGTCAACGAGCAGCCATATATTTGCCATATCACCCTCTGGTACTCGACACGGGAAGCGAAAGCGGGATTGCATATCTCGTATTCACTTGATTTTTCCGGGGAACAGGTCAATCCACCCGGTATGGAAGGCGCGTATGAAAAAGATGCAGACGGCAAAGGCTATACTTTCGAATATCGGATTCCCTACGCGGTGCTGCATGCGCCGCGCGCTTACAAAGGCGGTGATAAATTCCAAACGCAATTTCAAATGCACTGGGGTATGGATAGCGGACAGGGATTGCGTTGCGGGATGACTGACTTGCGCAGTGTGGTAGGAGGTTCGAATCTGGGGTATATGGGACCGGCTAGCTGGGGCACCGCCATCGTCGAGGCGAAAGGCCATTTAGCGACACAAACGGAGATGGCAAGCAGTCGCGCACAAGGACATATACCCATCCAATTCACGCTGGAGAAAAACTGTAAAGTCAGCCTGGCTATTTATGATGCTGCCGGCAATCTCGTGCGCACTTGCCTGGGTGGCCAACCCTATCCGGCGGGCAAGCACACATACTATTGGGATGGTTTGTCCGATACCGATCAACCATTGTCGCCCGGCAAATATAGCTATCGCATGCTGATACATGCGGGCATTACGCAGAAGTATATCAGCGATGTTGGGGTGAGCGGGACGCCGCCATACCAAACGGAAGATGGTACGGGTGGTTGGGCCGGTGATTACCGGCATCCGGAATTACTGGCTGCAGACGGGGATCGCGTGGTATTGGGCACTACCGGAGCGGAAGCCGCGCCGATGACCATCATCACGGATCTCGAAGGCAAGAAGCTATGTCCGGTCGGTTCCGGCAGTGGCGCACGCGCCGTGGGATTGCACAATGGGTATGGCTATTTCGCTTTGCAGTCCGGAATGATTCAGAAATTCGCGGTGAAGACCGGTTTTCTGGAGCCATTCGCCAATGGCAAGGCCGAGATACCGATCCGCTCACGGCTTCCCGGTGAGACTGACCGAGGATTCGGGGGGAGGATGTGGAATCTGCGCACAGTGGCGTTCCGGGGAAATTCCCTGCTGGTGTGCAGCGGGTATGAAGGGAAAATCTATCAATTCGACCTGGCGACCGGCGCAGCGCAAGGCGAGTGGATGGTGGCGGAGAAGAGCGATGTCATGAGCTTAATGGGATTGACGGCGACACCGTCAGGTGATGTGTTTATTATCCGCGGCAGCGAATTGGGTAAATACGACCTTCAGCGCAAGCAATTCACGCCGATATTACATGGTCTGGACGATCCGCAATTTCTCACCTGTGACCGGGAAGGCAACCTGTATGTCGCGCTGGCTGGGCAAACCATGCAGGTCTGGAAGGTATCATCCCAGGGCGCCGTGTTGCGGAAGATCGGAAAAGCAGGCGGCCGGCCATTGCTGGGAAAATTCGAAGTGAGCGGCATGCTTAATCCGGCCAATGTGGCGGTGGATGTCAACGGCCGGGTGTGGGTCGCGGAAGCGGATGACCAGCCCAAGCGCTATTCGGTATGGAATGTCGATGGCACGTTCTACCGGCAATTCTTCGGTTCGCTGCCGTATTCGACGCGCGCGTGTGTCGATCCAGCCACGCCGGATAAGGTTTACATCGAAGGCGTCCGCTATGCTGTTGATTATGCCAATGGCTCATGGACGCCCGAAACGACCGTGTTGCGCGACAGCACACAGGGAGAGATCGTATTCCCCGGGTGTTCCTGGGTGCATGGCGGCAATCATGCCGGAGGCACGTACCTGAACGTGCAGGGACGCAAGTTCTTCATGAATCGCGGCAATTATCTCCTCTATGAAGTGATTGATGACCGCTATATCCCGCGCTTGAAGCTGATGACGGCCGGCAAGATCTGGCTCGATCACAACAACAATGGCATCTTCGAACAGGATGAAATCGTTGCTACCGCCTATAAAGGATCAGGCGGCTTTGGCGGTTATATCGACACGAAGATGAATCTCTACACTTACGACGGCATGGGGTATCCGTCGCAAGGCCATGCGGAATGTCCGAAATCCTCTATTAAAATTCTGCGCTGGAACTTCCTGGGCTTCAACGCGCAGGGGGGACTGCAATACAGCGATCCGCAATCTCAAGCGTGGTGAACGCGCCCAGGGATCGGGACATCGCATCGTCAAATATGCGCCAACGGGCAAAAAGCTATGGGAATACCAGAACGTGCAGGTGGGGTTTGCCTGGAATGCGGATGCCTATACCCCTGGCTTCCTGGTGGCGGCCATGCTCTTTTCCGAGCAATCCAGCCAGCGCCTGCTGGCAGTTACCGGCTATTGTGGAGAATATTTCCTGCTGGACAAACAGGATGGTCTATTCGTCGATACGCTGGGCGAAGATCAGCGCGGCGTCTTCACCATGGGGCCGCATATGGTGCTGACGGAGAACTTCAACGGATGCATGTATGAGCGGCAGGGGAAGACATATTTCATCGGCGGAGATGCCGATGCGCGCATCTGGGAATTGCAAGGCTTGGACACCATCAAACGCGCCACCGGAGCCGTGCAGGTGAACGCGAACCAATTCGTGCAGGCGCGGAAAAATGCCGAACAAAATTTGAAAGTCGCATCCATCGCCACCGGAGTCAAACAGACGCTAGTGCCCCGGCTGAAGGGCGTGGCAGCGGGTGGTAAATATGGAGACTGGCAAAATGTGCCGCAATTGCCGATTTTCATCGGCGCCAACCGTTCGGCGTTCGGCCAACTCGGTTACGATGAGCAAAACCTGTATGCGCGCTTTCTGGTGCAGGATGAATCACCCCTGCGCAGCACGCCGCAGGACTATAAATTGCTCTTTAAATGTGGGGATGCCGTTGAGATCCAATTAGGCAGCGAACTGAATACCCGTGCCGTGCGCGGGCAGAATATGCAGACGATGCTGCCGGGAGACATCCGCATCATCATGACGCGCACCATGGACGGCGCCATGGTTGCCACCTGTTACCGGCCGCGCATCACTTCGCGAGACAAGCCGAACCAGGCAAGCTTTGAAACGCAAAGCTCGGGAAAAGTGACTTTCGATGAAATTATTCCCTGGAACGACTTGCCCATGCATGCCGTCAGTGATAAAGTGAGCTACGTGGTGGAAGTTGCGATTCCCTGGGCCAAATTGGGAATTACCCCCAAAAGCGGGTTCATTCTCGGCGGAGGCATGGGAGTGATTTATGGCAACGAAGGCGGCACCCGCAACGCGATTCGCTACCTCTGGTCAGACAAAAGTCCCGAGGTGTCTATCAATAACGATATCCCCTCAGAATCACAAATGCACCCGAACCAGTGGGGACGATTGCGACTCGAATAAGAACAGGGGTAATACCTGTAACTTAAATCCTTCGTCTTCGTGCTCGTGCTTGTGCTCGAATCGAATCGAATCGATGAGTCGATAATCGATTTTTTTCGAGCACGAGCACGATTACGAATCGAGTACCAGAGCTTAAGTCATAGGTATTGGGACAGGGGTATTAAAATTAGCTTTAGGATTGCAGAGACTACTGTAATTCGATACATTTTTCTGGAAGACGCCCCCATCCCCGGCCCTTCCCCCGTTGCGACAAGGGAAGGGAGTGGTTGGCGAGACCGCTGCAGATTTTGAGCAGGAGTAAGAGCAGGAAGAAGGAGCAGGAAGTCACTCCCAGTAGCACAAAGAATAACAATCCTGAAGCCTAAAGCCTGAATCCGGAATCTAAAAACGATACTCCTGTAAGCCGTTTACTCCTCTGGTCATAAATAAGAAACCGCGGTACAATACGGCCATGGCATCACAACTCCTTGTCATGATCGGCATAACCGCGTTTGCGTTGGGATACATCAGCCTGTTGCTGTATATCCACCTGGATTCGCAGCAGACGCCGCGGAAACACATTACCGGCATTTTGATAGAGCTCTGGGTGATCTTCGCGTTGATATTCACAATTTTCACCCTCACCAGCCAACAACTGGGGACAGTGTCACAGAGTTCAATCGCCAACGAACTTGCCGGCCAGCTTGCACATTTCCGCGCGTTGCCCGCCGGACGCCAGATGCTCTGCGGCGCAGCGTTGCTGCTGGCACTCGGTTTATTTGCACATTTGTTCTGGTCTCTGCGACGCGCGGTTCATAGTGATCAGTAATCAGTTATCAGTGGCCGTTAATCAGTTATCACTCAATCACAACTTACTGCTTACTTCTTACTGCTTACTGCTTACTGCTTACTGCTTACTGATCACTCACCAATTTGCGGGCGAAGCCCGCTTTCGAAAGGGTATCATATGACCTCTATGTATAATCGCAGTTTAACCTCTATCGCTGATTTCACCAGTGACGAATTGACGCTGGTGTTGAATGCTGCCGCGTGTTTAAAGCGCAAGCCCGCGCAGGTGAGCCAGCTCGCTTGCGGGAAAACGCTGGCGATGCTGTTTGAAAAACCATCGCTGCGCACGCGCGTCACCTTCGAGGTAGCGATGACGCAGATGGGCGGCCATGCGATATATTTGCAGCCCGCCGATATCGGCCTGGGCACGCGCGAACCGGTGAAAGATGTCGCGCGCAATCTGTCGCGCTGGTGCCAGGCCATCATGGCGCGCACCTTTAAGCATACCACTATCGTGGAACTGGCCGAATACGCATCGATCCCGGTGATCAACGCGCTTTCCGACCGCGAACACCCCTGCCAGGCGCTAGCGGATTTTCTCACCTTCATGGAATATAAATCAGAAGTAAAAGGGCGCAAAATCACCTTTGTCGGCGATGGCAATAACGTGGCGCACAGCCTGATGCTGCTGGCCGCGAAAATTGGCGTCCATTTCAGCCTGGCCTGCCCGGAAGGCTATACGCCCGCTCCGGACATATTGAAGATCGCACAGGAATTTGGCGCCGCCAACGGCGCCGGCATCACCGTAGGCCATGACCCGATTGCCATGGTCAAAGATGCGGACGCCGTCTATACGGATGTCTGGACCAGCATGGGCCAGGAAGCGGAAAATGCCGAACGGCTGAAAGTATTCCCGCCATTTCAACTGAATGCCCGCCTGCTCAGTTATGCCAAATCGGATGCCATCGTGATGCACTGCCTTCCCGCGCACCGTGGGCAAGAAATCACCGAAGAAGTGCTAGAAGGCGCACAATCCGTCGTCCTGGATCAGGCGGAAAACCGGCTGCATGCGCAAAAAGCCGTGCTGGCGCTGGCATTCGGGTGGACGTTAGCGTAAAGGCAGAAGGATGAAGGCAAAAGGCAAAAGGATTTTGGATTTAGGATTTAGGATTTAGGATGGCGTCCTTCCTGAGAGCAGGACGTCTACGCCTGTCCGTGTCCGTCCGTGTCCGTCCGTGTTCGTCCGTGTCTGTCCGTGTTCGTCCGTGAATCCTGAATCGGTGAAAGAGGTCTCAATGCCTATCCCAATCTGGCAAGGCACGCCGTTGCGTGTGCGCACGCCGAAGGTGCGCGACCCGTTTGTCAATACCAATCTCATCTCGCTCGGAGCAGGGATGGATGGTGAGGAACGTTTCTGGATTTCCACCTGGAATTCCATGGTGGGCACGCTGGCTGCACTGGTGACGGAGACGGGGAAGACACGGATGTACCGGTTCGGGAAACACCATGCCGGTTTTTACAGCGCCGCGCAGGAAGACGCCGACACGCTCTGGCTGTGCGGAGGTCTTTCGCACGTGGTACGGCTCACTCTCAGCACCGGCAAATTCGAGGTATTCCCCACCGGCGCACCTTACGCCCTTGTATTTCAGGGGATGGTTTTCGACCCGGTGACAGGCAAGCTCTTTGTTGCCGCCTTCCCGTATACCAGCACCACGGCTTTCTCCTTCGACACCCGGACGCGACAGACGGCGCAAATCTACGATCATCTCGCGCCGGACTATTACATGCGCTTTCACTTTCCGAACGGCGACGGCAGCTACTCCTGCCTGCTGCATGTCCCCGGTGAAACGATAGTGCGCTGGGACCCGCAAACAGAAACAACCGAGGCATGGCAGTATCACACGGAAGCGGATTGCGAAAACATGTCGGACGGCACTTTTTATCACCTCATCAATGATGACGCGGGCCGCTGGTATTTTCCCGGCCGCGGCTGGTATGATCCGTGCCGGCGTCTTTTCGCGAAAGATGGTCCTCGCCCACAACAGGAGATGACCTGGTTTGCCCGCCGGGGTATGCAGGCCTGGGGGTGCAATACCGAAGAGGCCATCACCAGCGTCGGCATCTGGGATATGACCACCGGAGCGGTGCGTCACGTCTGCCGCATCCCCGACGCTTCACTGTCCAGTGTCAACCTTTCGCAAGCGGGGAAGATTGTGGCCGTCGATATGAAGGGTATTTTCTCCCGTTTTGATGGTGAGAGCGGCGAATTGGAACTCTCCAAAAAATTGCCCTCGGATTCCTATGGCCAGGTGGATTGCCTGTGCCGCATCGACGAAGAACGCCTGCTGGGCACGCCATTTATCACGCAGCGCTTCTGGGAAGTGAATCTGCGCACGGGCAAGGGAATGGATTGTGGCCGTGCCGCTCCCGGCGCCGGCGAAGTATTGCTCACCTGGAAGATCGGACGCAAGGTGTATATGGCTGCTTATACCGGCGGCGAGTTGGTGGAATACGACCCGGCAGAGCATTCGCACTTCCCGGAAAATCCGCGCGTGGTGGC
>Ga0118677_10004871_pt1 | contig 24045 bp, 21 predicted proteins | sample AliMusrvi5mmetaG_FD_86154 | JGI IMG/M metagenome (GOLD analysis project Ga0118677, IMG submission 86154)
GGTCATGATCGAGGCCCAGATCGTGGAGATCGACACGGACAAAATCAACAACCTCGGCCTCGAGTGGGGCGGCTCGGACGGGACGCTGGGCCAGTTCAACGCGGGCGCGCGGGATGTGGCCTTCCCGTTCAACATCACCAACAACCTCAAGGCTACCCATTTCTTCGATCCGGTCACCAACTGGGTCAGCGCCTTGGGGGGATCGAGCGGCGGCGGTGGCACCAATAGCACCAATCTCCTTGGGAACAGCGTCCAGCTCGGCACCTTGAATCTGAGCCAACTGCAGATCATCCTGAGGGCGCTGGTCTCCAATTCCCAGGCGCGCTACCTGAGCAAGCCGAAGATCATGACCCTCAACAATAAGTCGGCCATCATAGAGATTGCGAGCCAGCAGGCCGTAGGGCATATGATTCAGAATGCAGGGGGGAGCTCCCTTACCAGCTCGGTCTCCGCGGCGGAGCGCTATAATACCGGCCTGATCCTGAAAGTGACGCCGCAGGTCAACAAAGACGGCTACATCACTATGCTGGTGCAGCCCAGCTATACCGATATCCAGGCGTCTCCGATATCGACGGCGAGCGATCCTGTCTACGATCCCGTCACCCGGGGCGCCTCGAGCTTGGTGCGCGTGCGCAACGGTCAGACCCTGGTCATGGGCGGGCTGCTGCGCTCGGTCGAGAACAAGACGGTGCGTAAGGTGCCGCTGCTGGGCTACATCCCAATCATCGGGTGGCTCTTTACCAGCAGCGTGGACCAGCGCTCCAACACGGACCTGGTCATCTTTTTGACGCCGACCATCGTGAGCGATTAGGCATGCCGCGGAGGGCTTGACAATGGCCGACAGGGCGCTATACTTGCTGGGGAAATCCCATGTCTGAAAAACAGGAACTAGCCGACATCCTCGTTACCAGCGGCGTCATCACCGTGGAGCAGAAGGAGAAGGCCTCCCGTCTGGCCGTCGCCTCCCGCTGCTCCTTCAGCGAGGCCGTGGTCAAGCTGGGCTTCGCCACGGACGACGGCCTGGCCCGCGCCATCTCCAAGCAGCGCGGCATCCCGTACGCCTCGCGCGAGAACAAGATCCTCCGTGTCGAGAAAGGGCAGAGCCTGGAGAAGATCATCAGCGAGGCCTATGCCCGGGAGCATTGCGTCCTGCCTTTGTTCCTGGACGAGTCGGTCCTCGCGGTGGCCATGCCCAATCCCGATGACATGTTGCTGCTCGATAACCTCAAGCTGCTCACTTCCGGCCTGGAGATTCAGCCTTTCGTGGCCAGCCGGGCGCAGATACTCAAGGCCATCGACGATTTTTACCAGGGCGGCGGCACTTTCATCGAGACGACCATGGCTGCCGGCGGTGCTGCGGCCGGCGGTGTCGAGGAAGTCGTTGAGATGGAGGACGCGGGAGGGGGCCGGGTGGACCTGGACCAGGCGATCCAGGGCGCCCAGGGCGCGGGCGTCATCTCCCTGGTCAACGCGATCCTCAAGCAGGCCATCACCGAGCGCGTTTCGGACATCCATGTGGAGAGCTACGACGAACGGGTGATGTTGCGCTTCCGCATAGACGGCGTGCTCTACGAGCGCCCGGCGCCTTTGAAGAAGGACTTTTTGGGCGTGATCTCCCGCATCAAGATCCTTTCCAAGCTTGACATCGCGGAGCGCCGCCTGCCCCAGGACGGAACCTTCTCCATAAAGGTGCAGAACCGCAACATCGACCTGCGCGTCTCCATCTGTCCGACGGTGTACGGTGAGAAGGTGGTCATGCGCATCCTCGACAAGGGGGCGGTCGAGCTCAACATCGACAAGATCGGCTTCGAGCCGCGTCAGAAACAGGACTTCCTCGAAGGCGCGAGCCTGCCCCATGGGCTGCTCTTCCTCACCGGCCCGACCGGCTCCGGCAAGACCACGACGCTCTATTCCGTCCTGAGCACCATCGTCACCCCCGAGCTCAACTTCATGACCATCGAGGACCCCGTGGAGATCAAGCTGGAGGGGATCAACCAAGTCCAGGTGCGCGCCAACATCGGGCTTACCTTCGCCGCGGCTTTACGCTCCTTCCTGCGCCAGGATCCGGACGTCATCCTGGTGGGAGAGGTGCGCGACCAGGAGACCGCCCAGACCTGTCTGCGCGCGGCCTTGACGGGCCACTTGGTCCTCTCGACGCTGCACACCAACGACGCTCTTTCCGCCGTCGTGCGCCTTATCGACCTCGGCATCGAGCGGTTCCTGCTGTCCAGCAGCCTGGCCGTGGTGGCGGCCCAGCGCTTGGTGCGTAAACTCTGTCCGCATTGCAAGAAGCCGCACCAGCCCGATCCCAAGGATGTGGAGATGTGCATCCGGGAATCCCTCCTCAATCCTTCGCCCGATCCGAATAAGATCGCTTTCTTCGAGCCGCGGGGCTGCGACAAGTGTGCGCACACGGGCTTCCTGGGCCGCACCGCGATCTATGAGGTCTACCGGATCATTCCGGAGATGCGCGAGATCATTTATAAGCACGGGGGAGACTTGGCCCGGTTGCGCGAGGCCGCAGTCCGGGCCGGCATGTGGAACTTGCGCGCCAGCGGCTGGCGTAAAGTCATCGCTGGCCTGACGGCGTTCGAGGAAATCCAAGGCGTGACCATCGATGAGTAGCCCTGTTTGAACATCTAAAGATATGGCTCGCTTCAATTACACGGTCCAAGACAGCAAAGGCGAAACGAGTTCCGGATCCGTGGAAGCCGGTGATGAAAACGAGGCCATCGCCGTCCTCCAAGGCAAAGGCTACTTCATCCTTGCCATTTCCATGGAGCGCACGGTGCGCGCGCCGGGCACGCAGGCCCCGGGCGCCGGTAAGGTCGCTGCGCGTGACCTTATATTTTTTGCGGAGCAACTATCGACGCTCCTCAACGGCGGCGTTCCCCTGGTGCGTGCCCTGTCATTGCTCGGCGAACACTCCGCCTCCAAGACCTTGCATTTTGCCCTGGCCCAGGTGACCAAGGATGTGGCGGGAGGGATGGCGCTTTACAAGGCGCTGGAGAAACATCCCAAGGCTTTCAGTAGTCTTTGGATATCCCTCGTCCAGGCCGGCGAGATGGGCGGACAATTGCCTAAGGTCCTCAGGCAGATAGGGTCCTACATCGGCGCCCAGGCGGAACTCAAGGGCAAGATTATCACGGCCATGGCCTATCCCGCCGTTCTGTCCTGTATATCGTTGGGTGTCTTGGCATTTTTCATCATTAAGATCGTGCCCGTCTTCGCTGATATCTTCCGCCAGTTCGGAGTGCAACTGCCGCCGTTGACGGCGGCCATCATCATGGTGTCCAACTTGTTGGTCCACCACTTGGCCCCCTTGATCGTCGTGCTGGTGGGCATCTGGTTCATTTGGAGCGCCTATACCGCGACCGAGCCCGGACAAATCACTAAGTGGAACCTCATCTTCAGCACGCCCTTCTTCGGTGCCTTCGCCAAGAACATGATGGTGGAGCGCCTGCTGACTACATTATCCACCTTAATCGAGAGCGGCGTGAGCATCCTCAACGCCATCACGGTCTTGGAGGGAGTGTTTGGAGCCAATATCATCTTCCAGCGCCTCCTGCGTTCGGTCCGTAACGATGTGGCGGCCGGGAAATCCATCTCCGCAGCCTTCCGCCGGACCGGAGTCCTGCCGGCCCTGGTCACCGAGATGATGTTCATGGGCGAGGAGTCGGGCAAGCTTCCGGACATGCTGGTCACGCTTTCCGCTTTCTATCGTGAACAGATCGATCAATTCACGCGGCGCTTTACGGCCATCATCGATCCCATCCTGGTGGTGGGTATCGGTGGCGTGGTCGGAGTCATCGTGCTGGCGGTGTTCTTGCCCATATTCAAACTGACCAGCGTGGGTTCGCATTAGTCCAGTGCCCTCTGTTTCCTTTTACCAAAATTTATCTGAAATCAACCTGTTCTTAACTGGACATTGTCTCACATCGGCCTTATGCTCCTAAGAGAGGCAGCTTTGCCGCCCGCGGCACCTTGCTGGGGCCGCAGAGAACGCGCAATCGGCTTGGCGAGTTTTCTTTGGGACTGTCGTTGGAGGAAAAGAATGAGGAATCCGGTTTAAGGGGGTTCGGTTATGTCGCGAACACGCCGTCAAGGCTTCACCCTCGTTGAGTTGCTCGTCGTGTGCCTCATCATTGGTATTCTCGCGGCTTTTGCCATACCCAAGTACCTGCTCAGCATGGAGGACAGCAAGGCGGATTCGGCTGCGGGGCTGGTGAGAATGGTGGCTTCGGCAAATAAGATGTACGCCGTCGATCACAACGGAGTCTATACGGCCGGCCATTTGACCAACGCCTGCAATTCCGTGGGCACCTGCACGCCGGGTGGCAGCCCCGGCCCCGATCCCGTGTGCAATCTCGTCGCTTGCAAGTACCTGGCGTCCAACGACTTCAATAGCATGCCCTATGCTGCCTATGCCTGTGACGGCGCCACTGGGGCCTGCCCTTGCGGGAAGAGCTCAGCTACGGGGAACAACGCGACAGCCTGCGTCATGCGCGTCAATGGGGCTTCTCCGGGGACCAGCAATACCCCATACACGCAATGGGGCTACGTCATGGATGTGTTCGGCCGAGTCACTTGTGAACCCAGCGGCGCGACTGGCGCTTGCGCCGCGGGAGGAAACGATCCTCCTACGCCGACTCAATGATGGCGAGGAGGCCGCTTCGGCGCCGGGTAAGGTTATGAAGGGGAGACAAGGCTACACGCTCATTGAGGTGGTAGTGGCCATGCTGTTGTCGTGCGTGATGATCGCTTCCGTGTTCAGCGTCGCTCTGAGCAACAAGGTGGCCTCCAATAAGATCGACCACAGCTTGGTCGCGGTTCAGGCTTCGCGATCCTTGCAGGAAAAATTATCCGCTTACGTCACCTCGGATCCGACGAACACGATCATCGCCGGGCCCTCTGGCGGAGGGGCGGGGCTGGCCAGCTGGAGCCTGAATTTGGCCGGCTACTCAGACAGCCAGGGCACCGTGTGGGCCCTGGCCGGCGGTTCGCATGTCGTCACCGGCCCTGGCCTGCCTCCTGCCGCCATCGTAACCGCCGGACTCAAGAGCGGCGAAGCCACATGTCCCGGCGGCGCGAGCGGCCCAGCCTGCGTTGAATACTTTGTCTATTGGCCCTGCGCCGGAGGGGGGACTCCGGCGTTCCCGGTGCCAAACAATTGCCAGCCCGTGATAAATGTGAGCGTGTTCTGGTTGGAGCCAGTCCAATGACCTCTCGGCGCGGTTTCAGTCTGATAGAGCTCCTCATCGCCTTGGTGCTCTCCACCTTGGTCCTCGTGGGTATCATCGGGATCGCCTCGCAGATGATCCGATTTCAGATGGAGTCTGGCAGCCGGGCGGGCAATTCCGATTGGACCTTGATCGCCTTGGACCGGATGAACAAGGAGATCCAAAACGCCAGTTCCGTGCCCGCGCCGATTCCTGGTGGGACCTCCGCCTCATTGAGTGGATGCGGCAACTTTTCGATACAGCAATACAATCTGACGGGCACCGGGAAGATCCGCAATTGCACCTGTTCGGCCGCCAGTTCTTCCTGTTGCGTCACGAATTTCTACTACTGCGTGGCGACCTTAAGCGGGAATAAGAACGCCAGCCTGTTGCGCTACGGCAGCCCGCCGAATCCCTCATCGGACGCGGCGTGCCCCATGGCGCTGCCTACCTGCGGGAGCGGGAGCTACGATGTCGTGGCCCAAAACGTCTCGCCTCTGAGCGGCGCCGTCAATTATTTCACTCGCAACAGCGACGGCAGCGTGCAGGTGCAGTTCGACGTGGGCGCGGCTCCGACCGCCAATGCGCCATTGGCCACGGCCTTGCATGTCAATAGCACGATCAATATGCAAAAAGCCTACAGCGATACGGCGGACTGATGATGAAAAAGGGCAGCGTCCTGATCCAGGTCCTGGTCACCGCGGTCATCGTGTCCGTCATTTGTGCCGGGCTCCTGAGCATGCTGCTTTTGCGAGCCACTTACAACGCCCGCGCCAAGCAGAGCGCCGCCGCGACCATGTCGGCCAACGGCGCCTACAATGCCGTCATGACAGCTTGGGCTGCCGCGAAGCAGACTTGTATAGACCTCAGAGCTGAGGGCTTTAGCGGGGGGGGGACTGTCAACACTTGCAATTGTACTTATAGCAAGGGTAGCCCGGGCGGCGCCATCACGGTGACCGTTACCGGGACCTATCCCAGCTGCACGCTGTCCGTCAGCGCGCCGCCGCCCTTCCAGCTAGCCCAGTGAAAAAGCCCCGCATCCTCATTACGACCGCGGATGACTTCGGCGCCAGCCGGGGAGTCAATGATGCCGTGGTCCGGGCTCACCAAGAGGGCGTCCTGCGCTTCGCCAGCCTCATGGTGGACGGCCCCGCCGCCGAGGATGCCGCGGCCAGGGCCCGCGGACTGCCCGGCTTGGGCGTCGGAGTGCATCTGGTCCTCTGTGACAGCGCCCCGGCTTCCTGGGGACTGCGCCTCGTGTTGGATCGGTCCGGCAGGCGGCGCATGGAGGAGAATCTGGCGGGGCAGATAGAGCGTTTTCTGGGATTCGGCTTGATTCCGACCCACTTGGACAGCCATTGCCATGCCCATGTTCATCCCGCGGTCTTCCCGGTCATGGCGCGCCTGGCCCAGTGTTATGGGATAGGCCGCATCCGCTGGCCCGCCGGCGAGCTCGGGCCCAGCCTGGCCTATGCGAATACCGATGGGGCAGGTGGCTATAGCCCGCTATCCGCGCTGCGTCAAGCCGCGCTGGCCGGAACCTTTGCAGGCTTGGGGCTGTTCCTCAAATGGACGGCCCGGGGCGTAAGCATGCCGCGTTGCTACGGCTTGCTCCGTTCCGGCATGATGACCGAGGATTACGTGCTTTGGCTCCTGCGTCGTCTGCCGGAAGGAACGACCGAGATTTATTTTCATCCGTCCTCCGAGCCCGCCGCCCAGGTCCGCGGGCGCCCGACGCCGACCCACCGCAGCATCACCGAGTTGCTCACGCTCTCCAGTCCGCGCGTGAAACAGGTCATCCAGGAAGAGCGAATCGACCTTTTGGGTCCCCGGTAACTTGCCCGGTCAGGGCGCGGCAACCAACGTATCCAGCGGGATAAGTCGGCCTTGGGAGATGAGGCGGTAGCGTTGGCCGCGCCAGACGACCTCGCCTGGCGCGAGACCCGCGAGCCAGGCCGCGCAGGCCAGCCATTCGCTTGGCGCCTGCCAGAGCAGGGCGGCTGGGCTTGCGGTCGCTCCGGCCATTCTCTGAAGGACTACGGCGGCCAGTGCTTTCGCCCCCAGCAGGGCTGCTGCCAGCGCCGCCAAGCGCGCGTTCCAGCCGAATAGCGCCAGCGTGAGAGTCGTCAGAGAGAATCCGTGCAGAATCGCGCATCCGCAGTAGCCGGCCGGATTGCAAAGGCGCACGGTGCGCTGCCAGCGCACGAGGTGGTGGAAGATTTCGCCTAGACGGCTCCCCTCGGCGCAGATTGATTCGATGACAAGGTCGCAGAATTCAATGCGGAAGCCGGCCGCGGTCACGATCTCGCCAAGGGCGAAGTCGTCGGCGAGGCGGTCGGCCAGCGCCGCAAAACCGCCGGCCCGTTCAAAAACGCTGCGGCGCACCAGGGTGGCGGCGCCCATGGCAAAGCGCAGCCCTGCGGCGCCGGCGAGCATGGCTTGGGGCAGGAACTGCGCGTTGACCGCCAAGGCCTCCAGCGGCCCCCAGAGGCCTGGCGCGGCGACCGAACGGTAGAAACAGGTCACCAGACCGACCCGCGCTTCAGTGAAAGGGGCGACGGCCCGCCTTAGGAAGTCGCGCGGCACGCGGATATCCGAATCGGACAGCAACAGTATCTCGTGCTTGGCCAGCGGATAGGCGTTGGAGATGTTGTTGATCTTCGGGTTGCTGCCGATGCTTCCGTCGGACACGACGACCCTTATGTCCAGATGCGGGAAATCTCGGCGCAGGCGCTCCACCACCGGCAGCGCGGCATCGTCGGCGCTGCCCACGGCGCAGAGCATCTGCAGCGCGGGATAATCCTGTTCGCAGAAACTGGCGAGGTTCTCATAGAGGCCGCGCTCCGCGCCTTTCAGGGGCTTCAGGATGGTGACAGGAGGCAAGACCGCGCCGGCCGGGCGGGCGCGCGCGCGGCGCAGCAGCCAAGCGGCCCCCGCGATGCTGGCCAGGGCGAACACGATGCCGAACGCAAGGGTGGCATAAGAGAGGCAGATCAATGCTGTCTTGGCCGCTCCAGCCGCAGTTGCTGCGGCCTGGAGGAACGCGCCACGCCAGATCATGCCGCGCCCGTCCTAGACGGGCGCCGAATCCCGCGCCTGTGGGCGACCTTCGCCGCAGGCCGCAGGGTCCGGGTTGCGGCCGCGCAGATAGCTCAGGAATTCCCGTCCTTCGCGCAGGCGCCGCCGCCGCTCCTCGGGGTCCCGGGCCATGCGCACGAGCATGCGCCAGATGGGCGTGGGCCGGGCATAGAAGCGCAGGTAGAAGCGCTTGACGCCGGCCTGGATGTCGTCGGCGGAAAGGCCGGGATAGGACAGGGCGCAGGACTGGGTGCCGTCGTTGCGCACCAGGGCGGAGGGCTCGTACCACTTGTTGTCGATCATCTGCCGGTAGAGCTCGGTGCCAGGGTACGGGGCGGGGATGGAGACCTGGATGGTGTCGACGTTGAGGCGGCAGGCGAACCGGATCGATTGGGAGATGGTCTCCTTGGTCTCGCCGGGCAGGCCCAGGATGAAGCAGCCGTGGATGAGGATGCCGAGCCGGGCGCAGTTCCGGGTGAACTCCTCGGCCAGGTCGAGGCGCAGGCCCTTGCGCACGTTGTTCAGTATCTGCTGGTTCCCCGACTCGTAGCCCACCAGGAGCACATGCAGCCCGTTGTCCTTGAAGATCTTCAGGTATTCGTAAGGCACGTTGGCCCGCGCGTTGCAGGACCAGACGATGCCCAGCCGGCCCAGGCCCCGGGCGATCTCCGCGGCTCGCGGCAGGTTCGCCGTGAAGGTGTCGTCGTCGATGAAGAACTCCTTGACCTGGGGGAACATCTCCCGGGCCCGGGCCATCTCCGCGATGACGCTGGCCGCGCTGCGGACCCGGTAGGTGCGCCCGCTGACCGTCTGCGGCCAGAGGCAGAAGGTGCAGCGCGCCGGACAGCCCCGGCCGGTATAGAACGAGAGGTAGGGATGCAGCAGGTAGCCGTTGTAGTAGTTCTCGACCTTGAGGTCCCGCTTGTAGACGTCCAGGACGCTGGGCAGGGTGTCCAGGTCCGGAATCGCTTCCCGGTCCGGATTATGGCGGATGGCGCCGTCCTGCCGGTAGCTGATGCCGGCGATGGACTCCCAAGGCCGGCCCTGGGCGATCTCGAGGAGGGCGTAGTCATATTCCACGCGGGCCACGAAATCCAGGACTGGGGCGGCGCGCAGGGAGGCTTCAGGCAGCACCGCGACATGGGCGCCGACGAAGCCGATGATCATGTCCGGGCTGGACTTCTTGAGGGCCTCGGCGACGCGGACATCGTTGTCGAACGATGGGGTGGACGTGTGAATGACGCAGAGCTCGAAGCCCTTGGCCATCTGCAGGACCTGCTCCAAGCCGAGGTCATCGGCCGGGGCGTCGATGAGCTTGGAGTTCGCGATAAGGGCCGCGGGCTGTGCAAGCCAGGTGGGGTACCAGAAAGACCGCACTTCTCGGCTGGCTTGATAGCGCGCGCCGGCGCCGCCGTCAAATCCGGCGTAGGAGGGAGGATTCAGAAACAGCGTCCGCATTGTGCCCATGTTGCCCTCTTTATGGAATTGTGATTGCGATTATTAAATATTTTATTAAAAAAAATGATATAAAACAACACGAAATTCTGGTAAACTGATTATGATGCGCGCCATGCTCGTTGGACTCATTCTCTGCTTCGCCAGCGCCGGGGAATCCCGGGAGAAAGGCGGTGGGTGGCATGAGACCGACTCCCCGCACTTTGCGGTGATACATGAGATGACCTGGCTCCCGGCCGGATTCATCATGAATCTGGAGCGGATGCATGGTCGTTTGCGTATGGACTTGGGATGGCTCTCGCCGTGGATGGACAAGGAGCGTATCAAGCTCTATCTCTACAAGACCACCCGGTCCTATCTGGCGGGGGAATTCCAGCCCCCGGCTTGGTCTAACGGCTTGGCCATCTTCGCAAGTCGCAGCGTAGCCGTTCCGGACCAAGCCGACCATAAGGTCTTGCTGCGCGTCATCAGCCATGAATCTACGCACCTGCTCTTCGAGGGATACTGGCATGAGGCGAGCAAGGCGCCGCCCCCGGCTTGGATCAACGAGGGCCTGGCAATGATGGAGGAGAACGATACTCCCGCGCAGCCGGAGCGCTCCCCCTGGTTCCAGAGCATGGTCTTGGCCAAACCCGAGAGTTTTCTTCCCATGCAGAGATTTTTCGCCTTGAGCCCGACCAAGGATCTTGACAACAAGGCCGCCATCGGGGATTGGTACATCCAAGCCTATTCCATGGTCTATTTTCTTTATCACGAGTATCAGAGCCTGCAGTTCAAGAATCTCTGCATACATTTGCGCGAAGGCCGGAGTTTGGAGCGATGCCTGTGGCTCGCCTATCGCTATAACAGCTTGGACTCCCTGGAAAAGGATTGGCGCCGTTGGCTGGGCCGGGCGGATATGCGCGCCAGAGTGCGCCGAGCCCTCGCGGACGCCCCGCACGAGGAATCCTCTGGCGAGGGCCGCAAGGCTCCTTCCGCGCCCCTTCAGTTCACCCCGATGAAGGGGTTCAAATCCCTGCGCGAATAGGCCCGTGCGGCCCGCCGGTCCTCAGATATCTTCCCGTGTGTGAGGCGGCGTTCCTGGCGACTTCATCGGGCCGGCCGCAGGCCACGACCTCTCCGCCCCGCTCTCCGCCTTCCGGCCCGAGGTCCACTATCCAATCCGCCTGGCGGATGACCTCCAGGTTGTGCTCGATGACCAGCGCGGTGTTGCCGCCCGAGACCAAGCGGTGGAGCACCTCCAGCAGCTTGTCCACGTCAGCGAAGTGCAGGCCCGTGGTCGGCTCGTCCAGGATATAGAGAGTGCGGCCCGTAGCCCGGCGGCAAAGTTCCGCGGCGAGCTTGACGCGTTGGGCCTCGCCACCAGAGAGGGTGGTCGAGCTCTGGCCTAAGGCGATGTAGCCCAGGCCGACATCCGTGAGGGTCCTGAGGGTGCGACAGATGGTGGGATGCGCGGAGAGGAAGCTCAGGGCTTCTTCCACGCTCATGGCCAGGAGCTCCGCGATGTTCTTGCCCTTATAGCGGACGGTGAGTGTCTCGTCGTTGAAACGAGCTCCGTGGCATTCGTTGCACTGCACGTAGACATCCGGAAGGAACTGCATGGAGATGCGCAGGGTCCCGTCGCCCTGGCAGTTCTCACACCGGCCGCCTTTGACGTTGAAGGAAAATCGCCCCGGTTTGTAGCCGCGCGCCTTGGACTGGGGCAGCATGGAATAGATTTCCCGGATGGGCGCCCATAGGCCGGTGTAGGTGGCTGGGTTGGACCGGGGCGTCCGGCCGATGGGGGATTGATCCACTACAATGACCTTATCGAGGCGATCCGCGCCTACGATCGCCTGGTGCGTACCGGGTTCTTCCTTGGCGCCGTAGAGCTTGCGCGCCAAGGCTTTGTAGGCGACTTCATGGACCAAGGTGGACTTGCCTGAGCCGGAGACGCCGGTCACGCAGACCAGCAGCCCCAGCGGAATGTCCACGTCTATGTTCTTGAGGTTGAATTGGCGCGCGCCTTTGATGAGCAGATGGCCGCTGGGCTCACGTCGGGGCGGCCGGGACCGGGGCGGAGCCTTGCCGTTCAGATACGCGCCGGTGAGAGATTTGGGCTCGGCCAGTATGTCCTTCAGGGTTCCTTGCGCCACCACTTGGCCGCCGTGGACCCCTGCGCCCGGACCTAAGTCCACGATCCAGTCCGCCGTGCGGATGGTCTCCTCGTCATGCTCCACGACCACCAAGGTGTTGCCTAGGTCGCGCAGGCGCTTAAGGGTCGCCAGGAGGCGCGAGTTGTCGCGCGGGTGCAGGCCGATGGACGGCTCATCGAGGACGTAAAGCACACCCGTGAGGCCCGATCCGATCTGGGTGGCGAGATGGATGCGCTGGGCTTCGCCTCCGGCCAAGGTTTCGGAGGCCCGGTCCAAGGTCAGGTATTCCAACCCCACGGAGCTCAGGAATTCCAGTCGAGCTCGTATTTCCTTGAGCACTTGCTTGGCAATCGCCTTCCGGTTTTCGTCCAGTATAAGCCCTGAGAAGAAAGCCTGCGCTTTGGTCACGGAGAGCCGGGTCAACTCTGAAATGCCCAGGCCCCCTATCTTGACGGCCAGGGCCTCGGGCTTGAGTCTCGCCCCGGAGCAGGAGGGACAGATCTTCTTGCGCATGAAGCGGTCGGCGATGGCGGCCTTTACGAAATCCGACTCGGATTCGGAGACACGGCGTTCCAGGTTGTGGACGACCCCTTCGAAGTCCTGGTCATTCTTTGCCCAGGATGGCTTATAGGTGCCGCCGCCATAGAGGACTATTTCCCTTTGCTGTTCAGGCAGTTCTCTCCACGGGCGTTTCTGATCGATTCCCTGCTGCCGGCAGACTTGGTCGAGGATCTCCGTGTAATAGCCGGACCAGGATCTCTTCCAGCGGTTGGTGCGCGTCGTGACCGGGTCGGTCCAAGCCGTGATGGCGCCTTCGGCGATGGAAAGGCCGGGATCCGCCACCACCAGCTTGGGTTCCACTTCCGTCTTGTGGCCCAAGCCGCCGCAATCCGGGCAGGCGCCGTAGGGGGAATTGAAGGAGAACAGCCGGGGCTCGAGTTCGGGCAGACTTACCCCGCAGTCCGGGCAGGCATGGTGCTCGCTCATGATGCTGCCGGCCTTGGGGTCGCCGGCAGGCTCCACACGGACCAATCCTTTTGACTCCTTGAGGGCGATCTCGATGGAATCCGCGATGCGCTGGTGCTCATCGCTCGTGACGCGGAGTTTGTCCACGAAGAGTTCGATGGTATGCTTCTGGTAGCGGGAGAGCTTGGGGATGGCGTCGAGGTCCAGGGACTTGCCGTCCACGCGCACGCTCACGAAGCCTGAGCGTTTGAGGCGCTTGAAAAGGTCTTCATAGGTCCCGGTGCGGCCCCGGACCAAGGGCGAGTAGACGACCACGGACGAGCCGTCGTGCTCGCGCAAGACGGCATTGACAATGGATTGGGCTGACTGCTTCTGGATGCGCTTGCCGCATTCGGGGCAGTGCGGGATCCCGGCGCGGGCATAGAGCAGGCGCAGATAGTCGTATATTTCGGTCACGGTCGCGACGGTCGAGCGGGGATTGCGGGAAGGATTGCGCTGCTCGATGGAGATGGCGGGAGAGAGCCCCTCAATGAGGTCGACGTCCGGCTTGTCCATCATCTCCAGGAACTGGCGGGCATAGGCCGAGAGGCTCTCCACGTAGCGGCGCTGGCCCTCGGCGTAAAGCGTGTCGAAGGCCAGGGAGGACTTGCCTGACCCGGAAAGACCGGTGACCACGATGAGCTTGCCGCGCGGCAGCGTCAAGCTGATGTTCTTGAGGTTGTGCTGGCGCGCGCCGCGTATGACGATGTTGTCCATGGTTCGACTCGGAGAGATGGTTGCGCCCTGACCGGGGTTCCCATTATATCGAATTAGGAGGTGTGCAAGGCATCCGGCGTCTTCAGGGATGCCGTTTCTGCCTCCATAAGATTGGTGCGAATGGAACTATTCCAGGGTCCGATCGTATCTTGATCGTGGCCCGGCTGACGCCGGAGAAGGCCTTGGGATCGAACGAGTCTGAATAATTCAGGTGTTCCGGACCGCATCGTCTTCTCCTTCACCGGAGACAGGTCCCTGCTCAGTAAGATCGAGCGGGCGCGCGCGGTCCTCTGGCACAAGTGTCCGTCCGGAAGGCTGGAGGATGTCCTGGCCGAGGTGCTGGACGCATTCCTCGACAAGAAGGATCTCGAGTTCCGGCTTGAAAAAAGACGCCGCTTGAAGCGTCAATCCGGGAGCATCGCCGCGAGCACCGAGACCCGCCGCATCCCGCAGTGGGTCAAGGACGAGGTCTGGCGACGGGACAACGGGCAGTGCGTGTTCAAAGCCCCGGATGGAACCCGTTGCCCTGAGCGCAGCGGGCTGGAATTCGACCACTGCATCCCGTGGGCCCTGGGCGGCAGGTCGCACGACCCCGGGAACATCCGTCTTCTTTGCCGTGCCCACAACCAGATACGTGCCCGGCGCATGTTCGGGGGAACGGCGGAGAAGGCCCGCCCGCCTTAGCCGCCGGACGATCAGCGGTCAGGGTCGGGGAAGTCGCGCTGCGAGATCAGCGTGTGCTGGCGTCCCGTCTCCGCCGATTTGGGGAAATCCAGGGTGTAGTGCAGCCCGCGGGACTCCCGGCGCGCCATGGCCGAGCGGATGACTGCTGTGGCGACCACCGCGATATTTCGCAGCTCGATCAGATCTGAAGTCAATAGGAAGTCCCAGTAATATTGTTCAATCTCACGGTTCAAAAGACGCATCCGATTCAAGGCGCGCTCCAAGCGTTTTTCGGAGCGCACGATCCCCACATAGTTCCACATGAGGCGACGGATCTCATCCCAGTTCTGCGCGATCACCACGGCTTCTTCGGATTTCACGGCCCGTCCGGGGTTCCAGTCCGGCGGTGGCGGGATATCGCGGCCTGCCCATTCATCCCGGCGATCCTTGAGGTGCAGATACAGCCTGTGCGCGAAGACGCAGCACTCCAGCAGTGAGTTCGATGCCAACCGGTTGGCTCCGTGGAGGCCCGTCTGCGCCACTTCGCCCACGGCGAAAAGGCGCGGGATGGAGGTGGCGGCGTCCGCGTCGGTCCGGATTCCGCCGCAGAAGAAGTGCGCCGCTGGGACCACGGGTATGGGCGAGACGGCCATGTCCACGCCGAAAGAAAGGCATTTGTCGTAGATGTTGGGAAATCGCCCGCGGAGATAGCCCGGCGTCTTGTGCGTCATGTCGAGGAACACGCACTCAGCGCCCGTGCGCTTGAGTTCCGCATCGATGGCGCGCGCGACGATATCGCGCGACGCGAGGTCGCCCTGGCCATCGTAGTCGGACATGAAGGCGCGGCCGCGACTGTCTATGAGACGCCCGCCCTCGCCGCGCAAAGCCTCCGAGATCAGAAAGGACTTGGCTTGAGGATGATAGAGGCATGTCGGATGGAATTGCACGAATTCCATGTCGGCCAGGGCCGCGCCAGCTCGCCAGGCCATGGCCATGCCATCGCCAGTGGCCACGTCAGGGTTCGATGTGTAGATGTAGACCTTGCCCGCCCCACCCGTGGCCAGGACCGTGGCCCGGGCCGCGAATGTGTGGACCACTCCGCTCGCGCGTTCCAGGGCGTAGGCGCCGCAGCAGGCCCCTTGGCCGTCCCGAATAAGATTGACCGCGATGTGGTTCTCAAAAATCCGGATGTTGGCGTCCTCTCGGCAACGCTGCACCAGGGCGCGGATGATCTCTCGGCCCGAGACGTCTCCCGCATGCAGGATGCGGCGATGCGAATGGGCCGCTTCTAATCCGAGGTCCAAGGCGCCGTCCTTCTCGCAGAAGCGCACCCCAAGTTCACGGAGTTCCCGGACCCGGGCCGGAGCTTCATCCGTCACCAAGCGCACGATCGCCTCGTCACACAGGCCTGCCCCCGCCTTGATGGTGTCCTCCGTGTGGCTGGCGGGAGAATCGTCCCGGCCGATGGCCGCGGCGATGCCGCCTTGGGCGTAGTTGCTGTTGCACTCGGACACTTCTTTCTTGGTCAGCAGGTGGACTGTCCCCAAGGCGGAGAGCTTGTGGGCGCTGAGCAGGCCTGCTAATCCGCTGCCGATGACCAGGAAATCAGAGGTATACTTCATGCCTGAATTGGGTTTTGACTGCTCCGGGTGGGAATGCTAAAGTCTATCAAATGATTCGCTCTTTCGGGGCGCGCCAGCCGCAGATCCATTCCACCGCATTCGTGCACGATAGCGCGGAGGTCATCGGTCGTGTCGCTCTGGGCGCGGAGGCGTCGGTCTGGCCCCTGGCCGTCCTGCGCGGAGATGTGGCCGCTATTTCGGTGGGCGCGCGCAGCAACATCCAGGACCTGGCGGTCGTGCACGCGGATCACGGGCGGCCGGCCCGCATCGGGCGCGGGGTCACGGTGGGCCATGGCGCCGTCATCCACGGCGCGCGCATCGGCAACGGCTGCCTTGTCGGGATGGGCGCCATCGTGCTGGAATGCAGTGTTGGCGCGCAGTGCCTGATCGGCGCCGGAGCGCTTGTGCCCAAGGGGGCGCGCATCCCGCCGCGCTCGCTCGTGCTCGGCCTGCCCGCGCAGGTCAAGCGGCGGCTGACCGCCGCGGAGCTTGCCGGGCTGAGGCGCTCCGCCGCGCTCTATGCGCGTCTGGCCCGGGAACATGCGCGGAGTTCCCGCGTCGTGTTCGCTCCGGCATGATATTCTGGCCGGCATTCGATCGTGTCGCCAAATAGATGACCACGCAGGGGCGGTCATCATGAGGCCTTCCCCGCAGCCACGGGATGTCTATCGCCGCCTCTTGCGAGGCCTCGGCCCCCAGGGGTGGTGGCCGGTCACGCCGCGCGGCGGCCTGCGGCCGCGCTATCGTCCTGGCAGTGCCGGAGGCTTGACCGAGCGCCAGCGCCTGGAGGTCTGCGTGGGCGCGATCCTGACCCAGAACACCAGTTGGGGCAACGTGGAGAGTTCATTGTGCCGTTTAAGCGCCGCCGGGTTATGTGAACTCCCCGATTATCTGGCCGTCTCCCGACAGCGCCTGGAACGGCTGATCCGTTCATCAGGCTATTTCCACCAGAAAGCGATGAAGCTTAAGGCCTTCATGCGCCATTTGGCAGGGAACGGCGGCCGCCTGGGTTCTTGGCTCGCCGGAGACATCAAGATGGTGCGGGCGGAACTCCTGGATATCTACGGAATCGGCCCGGAGACGGCTGACTCCATAGTGCTCTATGCGGGAGGCCGCGCCGTGTTCGTGGTGGACGCCTACACCTTGCGCATCGGCAGGCGCTTGGGGTGGTTCCGGACCGCGGCATATGAGCGCGCCCAGGATTACCTGTGTCGCCGGCTGCCTGTCTCGGCGGTGGTTTATCGAGAGTTCCACGCCCTGATCGTACGCCTAGCCAAGGATTTTTGCCACAAGAACGAGCCGCTGTGTCCAGCGTGCCCGCTCAAGGAGATTTGCCGCTATGGCCAAAGCCGCTAGCTTGGTGTGCCTCGTGCTGGCGGCCGCTGGTTTGGGGACTCGAGCCTGGGGCCTGAGCGCGGCCGCCGGCAAGATAGACATCACTCCATCCGCCGATGAGAGGCGCGGCGTGTATTTGGCCGGCTTCGGGGCGAAAGGGCGCCGGCCGTCCGGTATCCATGACCCCCTCTATGCTCATCTGCTCGTGCTCCAGGACGGGCCGCGCGTCGTGGCCTTGGCGTCCCTGGATCTGCTAGGCCTCTACAGGAATGATGTGGAGGACCTCCGCCGCCTGTCGGGGTTCAACGGGCCTGACCACCACCTCTTCGTGGCCGCCACTCATGATCATTCCGGGCCGGACACCCTGGGTTTTTGGGGTCCTTGGCCGGGAGCTTCGGGAGTGAATAAGCGATGGCAGCGGCGGACCAAGGACCGGGTGGCCGCCGCTTTGCGGGATCTGGATGCGCATCTTAGGGAAGTCCGCCTGAACGGCTGGCATGGGCGTCTGGATCCCCAAGGGCTATGTCGTGATGGCCGGGACCCGGTGATCATCGACCCTGACTTGGCCGCGCTTGAATTCAGCGACCGAAACGGCCGCAGCGTCGCGACCATCGTGAATTGGTCCTGCCATGCGGAGGCCCTGGGGCGGGATAACCTTCTCATCACGGCGGATTTCCCCGGATTTTTGTGCGGCAAGGTGGAACGGGAGCGGGGCGGGACCTGCTTGTTCTTCAACGGCGCCATCGGCGGCCTGCTCACCCCTGAGCGTGCTCCGGGCCAGGATGGCTTCGCGGAGGCCAGCCGCATCGGAACCGCGGTTGCGGACGCGGCCCTGCGCGGCCTGGCCGGAGCGTCTCTGCGGCAGGAGCATCCGGCCTTGGATTTCCATTCCCGCTTGGTGCCTGTCCCAATCGAGAATTCGCGTTACCTCCTGGCCCTGCCGGCGCTTACCTTCGGCCACCGTCTTTTCGATTCCGCCGGCCGTCCGCTGCCAGGCTGGCAGGCTTATTGGCTGGCGTTGCGCCACGCCTTGGGGATGCTGCGGCCGGAGGCCCGGCCTTGGATCGAGACCGAGGTCTCCGTGCTGGACGTGGGGCCGGCGCGCCTCTTGGGCATTCCTGGGGAGGCCTTTCCGGAACTCCTCATCGGCGGTTATGACGGCCGGTATCGCTACGGCCATCCCCTGGTCAGGCCTGAAAACGCAGATCCACCTGATCTCGCCGCCGCTCCGCGTCCGCCTTACCTGAAGGACTTCATCCGACGGCCCTTGCCCATGGTCGTGGGGTTGGCCAATGATGAGATCGGGTACCTGGTCCCGAAGTATGACTTTAAGATTCGTGACAATCGTCTCATGCTGCCGCGCCTGCCCGGAGACCATTACGAGGAGACCAATTCCATCGGTCCCGCGGCTACAGGTCTCATCGTCCACGCGGCCGAAGGGCTCCTGGGAGATCATCCATGAATAGAGTCAGAAACGGCGTGTCCTCCGATCGGCGTCAGGAAAAAGTGTTCCTTCAGGCGGAACGGTTGCGCGGCGCTGGTTTCTTGTCGCGCGCTGCCGCGGGATACCGGAGTGTTCTTGAGCGGCCGGCGGGCGGGGATCCGGACCTTTGGCTCGAATCCTGTCTGGGCTTGGTCTCGTGCCTGCGCAGCCTGGGTGAAACGGCCGAGGCGCGGCGGTTCTGGGAGCTTGGCCGCAAGACTGCTGCTGTGAAGGCTGACCGTGAGATTCAAGAGCGGATGGACTTGGAGGGCGCTTTGATCGACCGCGCCGCCGGCCGCTATCGTATCAGTCTGTTGCGGCTCGGGCGCCACTTGGCGCGGTTCCGGAAACGGAAGGACTGGGCCGGGGCGGGCTTCGCGCTGTGGGCGATCGGCGGCGCCTTGCGTTTTTGCGGCCGCCTGGAGGATTCCCGGCGGGCGTTCCGTGAGAGTCTGCGCCTGGCGCGGCGCGCCTCCGATGCGGCGGGCGTCGCTTATGCGCTCTTCGGCATGGGGGGGGTGACCCGCATCCAAGGCCGTTTGGCCGAGGCGCGGCTCCATTATGCGGCGGCGCTTCAGGCAGTGGAAGGCAGCGGAGACATTTTTGCCTTGGCTTATGCCCATTGCGGCCTGGCCAATGTCCTGCGCCAGCGTGGCGATGTGAAGGAGGCGGAACGTCATTATCGGCGGGCCCACGGGCTTTACCGCCGGTTGGAGGACCCTGTGGACTTGGCCTATGTGGACTGGGGGCTTGGCCAGATCTATCTGCGGCAGGGGAAGCTGCCCGCGGCCGAGAAGAGCCTGCGATTGGCTCTGGCCGCGTTCGCACGCGGGGGGGAGACGCGAGGGGTCGTGCTTTGCGAAACCTCGCTGGCGGGGCTGCTGCATGCGCTGGGGCGGACGGCCGAGGCCGAGGGGCTTTTCGCGCGCGCCGTGCGGTGCGCGCACCGGGCCGGGATACACACCCACCTGGAGCTATTTACCTGAAGCCCGGAATCGGAGCGGGAGCGCCTGAGGTCCTCTTGCGAGGCGCTCAGATCCTGAAATCGAGCCCGAGGTAGAGCTCCCGCGCCTTCGGGTCCTTGAGCAGTTGCCGGGAATTGCCTTCGACCAATATCTTACCGTCGAACATCAGATAGGCCCGCTCTATGATCGGGAGCGTTTCGCGCACGTTATGGTCCGTGATCAGTATACCGATGCCCCGGTCCTTGAGGCGGGAAATGAGCACTTTAAGATCTCCGACCGTGATGGGGTCGATGCCGACAAAGGGCTCATCAAGCAGGATGATCTTCGGGTCGTTGATCATCGCGCGGGCCACTTCCAGGCGCCGCTTCTCTCCGCCGGAGAGAGTCCAGGCCTTCTGCCGCCGCAGCTCCCAGAGGCCGAATTCCTCGAGCAGGGCCTTGACCCGCCGCATCTGCTCCAGACGGCTGGGGAGCGTGCGCTCCAGGACCGCGCGCAGGTTCTGCTCCACGGTCAGGCCCCGGAAGACCGTCGGCTCCTGGGCCAGATACCCGAGGCCATGCCGGGCCCGCTGGTACATGGGCATCGCCGTCACATCCTCGTCGTCCATGAAAATGGCTCCGGATTCCGGCCGTATGAACCCGGCGAGGCTGTAGAAGGTCGTGGTCTTGCCCGCGCCGTTGGGTCCCAACAGGCCCACGATCTCGCCGGAGGAAACAGTCAGAGACACGCCCTTGACTACCTGGCGTTCGCCATAGGACTTCTTGATTTCTCTCGCGCTCAGCTTCATTTCATGATGCTCGATAACTTTTCTTTGAATCGGATCCAGCCCCGGGCCTTGCCGTCCGCGTAGAGGCGGTCGGGGTTCTGCTTGCCGGTGAGCCGGTCCGCCTGCACGGCGCCCGTCCAGTCGCCTTGCAGCAGGCGCAGGACCGGCCGGCCGCCGGAAACGGCCAGCGTCCCCTCCTCTCCGCGCGCGGAAGGCGCCGCCGCCGTGGAAACGACTCCGGCCGTATAGGCGGCTTCCTGGCCCCAGAGTTCGATGCGGGGACCCCAGATATGAACGCCGCCGGTCAGGCGCGCGCTCTGCCGGCCAGTCCAGTCGAGCCGGCGGGCCGAGCCGAAATCCGGTGAGCCGGTGGAGACGATCCGTTCGAAAGTCACGGGCCCGCCGTGCGCGCCGACCAGGCTGCCGCGCTTCATCTTTTGGTCGTATTGGGCGGCCTCGCCGTTCGCCACGACGATGTCCCCGGACTTGAGGCCGCGCTGCATTCGGATCCGCCCCCGTGCCTGCCAGGCCTGGGTTTCGGCGCGGTAGAGCGCCCAGTCCGAATTGAAATGGTCCGGCCCGGAGCGATAGCTCACATCACCGATGAACTCCTCCTCCCGGTGCGGTTTGCGTCTGACGACCCATTCCTTGCTGCGCACCACGCCTCCGGCCGCGGCCGCCGCGCTGGGGGCGGGAGACGCGGTCTGCGCCGACGCCGGCCCGGTCAGAAGGAGCCATAGCCAGATCATAATCCATCCGCCTTTTCCTGCACCAGCGACCTTTGATGGAAGATGTGGAGTTCCGAAAGGTCCGGCTTGGCCACCATACCCCGGCCTTGCAGGTCGCCCTCCGGCCGGTGGATCCGGACTTCCGCGTCGGTGGTGAATAGGTTGCTCTTGGAGGAGTAGGCCAGGCTCGAGGTATGCAGGACGGCGCGTTCCTCGACGGCGTCCACGACCACGGAACTGGAAAGCAAGACATCGTGCGTGTCCATGAGCACGCGCCCGTTGAGGGCGCTCAGTTTCGACGCCACCTGGCTGCCGCGGTAGAACTGCATGCGCGGTTCGGAGAGGTCGGCAGCACCCGTTTCCTCGTGCAGGACCGCGGCGCGGGCCTGCAGGTCCCAGATGAGGACCCCGCGTTCGGATTGCCGGAGGGTGAAATCCTCCATGATTTGCAGGGGCGTGGCCGCATTGCCCGTGATCCGGTGGCATCCGGCTCCCGCCGCGATGAACGCAAGAATCAGGGGCAGGACCAGGACGCTGCGCGAGGGGCGGAGGATCATTTGGGAGACGTAGGTGCGGCCGCCTCGGCCGGGGCGGCCGGCGGCGGCGCCTGCAGCTGATCCTCGGGGATATGTTTGTTCCCGTGGCGCAGCCAAGGCGTCATCTCTTCCGGTATGTGGCGGATGTTGTAAGGACGGGGCAGGCGGCGCAGCAGATAGCTGATCCCGAAGTAGGCCACGATGATGCAGGCATAGATGATGGCCAGAGTGCGGAGGTGCCAGCGCGCGTCAGGAAACCAAGCCGGGGGTATCGTGAGGTCCCGGCCGCATTTCTTGCAGGTCTTGGCCGCATCCTTGTTCTCTTGGCCGCAGTTCAGGCATTTCATGGGCGTTCCTTGTTCCAGCGGAAATCCTTCGCCACCGAGTCTATCCGGCGTATCTGCCGGAGGAATTCCGGCACGTCTTTCAGCGCCAGGGAATTCGGGCCATCGGAAAGGGCGCGGTCCGGCCGGGGATGAGTCTCGAAGAAGACCCCCGCGATGCCCACGGCCGCCGCCGCTCGGGCCAGCGGCCAGGCGAAGCGCCGCTCCCCTCCCGTGGCGCTCCCCAGGCTGCCCGGGAGCTGCACGGCATGGGTCGCGTCGAATATCACGGGATAGCCGAGCTCGCGCATGATGGCCAAACCGCGCATGTCCACCACCAGGTTGCCGTAGCCGAAGGTCGTCCCGCGCTCCGTGAGGAGTATCCGGCGATTGCCCGTGGACTCGATCTTGCGCACCGCGTGCGCCATATCCCAAGGGGAAGCGGACTGCGCCTTCTTGAGATTGATGGGCTTGCCCGTGCGTCCGCAGGCCAGGAGCATCTCCGTCTGGCGGCATAGAAAAGCCGGTATCTGCAGGACGTCTACATAGCGGGCCGCCAAGGCGGCCTGGGCGGGCTCGTGGACGTCGGTCAGGCAGGGGACGTTCAGGCCCCGCGCGACGCGCGCCAGTATCTCGAGACCGATCTCGAACCCGGGCCCGCGAAAGGCGTCGGCCGAGGTCCGGTTGGCCTTGTCCGCCGAGCATTTGAGCACGAAGCCGACGCCCTGTCGGGAGCATTCCGCTTTGAGGGCCCGGCCGACGCGCCGCAGGGTCGCCTCCGACTCCATGGCGCAAAGCCCGCCGATGAAGGCCGCGGGGCTCGCGTTGTCGAATACCACCCGTCCGATCTTCACGCGGATGGACTTGGCGCTCATGAGAGGGGGGCGGCGCAATGGGCCAGGGCCGCGGCGACGAAATCTCGGAAGAGCGGATGCGGGCGCTCCGGCCGGCTCTTGAATTCCGGATGGAATTGAACGGCCACGAACCACGGATGGCCGCGCAGTTCGACGATCTCTACCAGGTCCTTCTCCGCGCAGACGCCGGCAACGGACAGGCCAGCGGCCTCAAGCCTGCGGCGGTACTTGTTGTTGAGCTCGTAGCGATGGCGATGCCGTTCGCGCACGGCGCTCGCTCCGTAGGCCCGGTACGCCAGGCTGCCCTTGCGGACCGCGCACTTATAGGTGCCCAGGCGCATGGTCGCGCCCTTGTTCCGGACGCCCTTCTGTTCGGGCAGCAGGTCGATGACCGGATGGCGCGTGCGCGCGTCGAACTCGGTGGAGTTGGCGCCGGCAAGCTTGAGCACGTTGCGCGCGAATTCGATGACCGCGACCTGCAACCCGAGGCAGAGGCCCAGGAATGGGATGCGCGACTCGCGCGCCAGGCGCGCCACCTCGATCTTGCCCGCGATGCCGCGGTCGCCGAACCCTCCAGGCACCAGGATCCCGCCGACGTCGGAGATCTGGCGTGCGAAGTCCGGAGCGGTCGTCTCGACGAAACGGATGTTGACGCGCGCCTCGTTGGCGATGCCGCCATGCACCAGAGCCTCGCTGACCGACTTGTAGGCGTCCTTGTAGTCCGTGTATTTCCCGGCCAGGGCGATGGTGACCTCGCGCCGGGGCCGATTCAGGCGATCGACCATGGCGGTCCAAGCCTGCAGGTCCTTGGAATGCGTGCGCAGCCGGAGCAGCATGATGATCTGGTCGTCGAGCCCCTGCTGGTGCAGGACCAGCGGGACCTCGTATATGCTGGCCATGTCGCGGGCCTCGATGACCGACTCCCGCGGCACGTTGCAGAACAGGCTCAGCTTGGCCTTGATGTCGTCGTTGAGCGGCTTCTCGGTGCGGCAGATGATGATATCCGGATTGATCCCGATCTCGCGGAGCTTGCCGACGCTGTGCTGGGTGGGCTTGGTCTTGAGCTCCTCGGAGGCCTTGATGAAGGGGATGAGGGTCACGTGAACGTAGAGCACGTTCTCCTTGCCGCCCTCCAGCCCCATCTGCCGCGCCGCCTCCAGG
>Ga0118677_10004877_pt1 | contig 24035 bp, 21 predicted proteins | sample AliMusrvi5mmetaG_FD_86154 | JGI IMG/M metagenome (GOLD analysis project Ga0118677, IMG submission 86154)
ATTGAATATTCTATTCCTCCAGTTTTTACCAACACTTCAATTATTTCATGTTTATCATGCAAAGAGAGTTCTTTTCTACAATTAAAGTGATGGCCTAATAACTCATTTTCTCCATTTTTCGAAAAATGATTTGCATAAATTACGGGCAATGTTTTTATTCCAAATTTAATATCTTGAAAATTTTTTTCTCCTGAAATTTCTTTTGAAGAAGCGAAATCACGCAAGTCATCAATTATTTGATATGCTATTCCAATGTTTTGTCCCAAACTCTCTAATAATTTAGCGTGGTTGGTATTATTACTACACATAGTTGAACCAGCAAAACAAGCTAATGAAAATAAACTTGCTGTTTTATTTTGAACAATTTCAAAATAACTGTCAATTCCATTTTTATTATTTAACAAATCTTCATTGAAATTGTTTTGTTGAACTTCCCCAAGAACCAATTTTGATATTCCATCAAGAAATGAATACATAATTACAGCGTCAAAAAACCTTTCTGAATGATGAATTAGCTTATAACAATTTTTTATTGATTGTGCTATTAAATAATCTCCAATTAATATTGCAAAACGGTTTCCTTTTAAGTTATTTAAGGTTTCTTTGTTTCTGCGATGTGATGAATGATCAAGAACATCATCATGAATGAGAGAACTAACTTGTATTAATTCTAAAATTGCCGCAGCTTTACCAAGCTGATTAATAAATTCATTTTCTTCTTTTGAATTTTTATTAATTACATGATATGTATATTTTCCTGATAAGATCAAAAGCATAGGCCTTAACATCTTTCCTTTATTATTTACAACATGTTTTATTGCTTTATTGGCTATTCGGTCGTTTGATTCAGAAAATATTGTTATATATTCTTGTGTTAAATCAAGCTCTGGTTTTAATGCAGAATGTAAACGTTCAATCATTATTTAATTGTAGTATTTAATTGATTATGATTTCAAAATTTCTTTTATTTTTTTTAAGTTTTAAAGCAATAATTATTGATTTCACCAGTCCTATTGACCATTTCAAATATTCTTTCTTTTGCCACAATGAGTTATACAATATTTTAAAAATAAAACCAATATCTTGTCTGATAATTTTAAATGGTTTAAAAAAGCTACTGAATGCAAGTGAAATACTTTTAATAAAAGTTTTCCCAAGAAATGAAATTGTCAAAACCTTGTTTATTGGTAACATCCCGGCTAAAGTACCACCTGCAATATTAGCATATTGCTCATCATGACTAGCTTTTGCTACAATGACCTTCAATAACCCCATATACATTGGATTCAAATTTCTATTTCGGGTGATTTGCATAATAATATTTGCAATGCTCATATCATATCCAATTTCACAACGAACCTTTGTATCATACATTTTCAACGAATTAGCTATCAGATCCTTATTTTCTAAACATTTTATTACACTTTCAGCAGCCCATCGGCCGCTTTGCAAAGCATATTGAATTCCCTCGCCATTTAATGAATGAATAAGACCAGCAGCATCGCCCGTGAGAAGTACTCTATAACCAACAATGGCTGCATTAGGATTATAAATTGATAATGGCCATGCGCTTATTTTATCAATTAATTTACCATTGCCAATTCTTGCTTTAAGGGCTTTATCTTTTTCAATTGTATTTAATAACAATTCTTTCAATGAAACTTTATTCCTTGGAAAAATTTCTTCTGTCATTCCAACACCAACATTTGCCCTATTATTTCCAATAGGGAAAAACCAAGAATATCCTGGAAAACTGCTACTCGAAAAAAATAATTCGGCTTTATTGCAATCACAATTTATATCTTCAAAATAAGCCCTTACAGCCATAATTCTATTTTGTGTTTTTGGCTTATTTCCATTCATCATGCTTGCCATAAAACTATTGCTACCATCTGCTCCTATTAATATTTTAACAGAAAAATTTTCGATTTTATTTTCACGAATGCATCCAACAGTAACTTCATTATCAAACACAGTATAATTCCTCAACTTGCAAGGCGTAATAATAAGTGCACCTTGCTTTTTTGCTTCTTCAATAATCCAATTATCCAGAATTTTTCTTGGTATTACGCGACCATAATTAGTTAGTCCTTCAATATTTGGAAACTCTTTTGTTATTAGAGGCTCACCGTCTAAATATAAAGTTGCTTCCTTTATTATATTAGTTTTATGAAAATCATCTAAATTATCAATACCAATTTTTATTAACTCATTAAGGCCAATAGGACTTACAAAATCTCCGCATATTTTATCTCTTGGGAAATTCTCAGAATCAATTAATATTACCTTTTTACCTGCTTTAGCTAAATAATAAGCACATAAAGATCCTGATGGTCCACCTCCAACAATTAAAACTTCTGCATCATATCGTTTTTCTAGCATTTAATTTCAATCTTTCTATTTATCCTTGATATATCTAACAGATAATCCTTCTTCTTCAATATTAGGACTTCTGTATGCACTATTTGAATTACTACTTATATGCCGACCATCGTAACCACCATAGCCCATAATTCCCCACCAAGTTGATGTCCACCAATATCCATTACTTCCAACATCGCAATATCCTCCCGTCTTATTGCGAAAGCCTCCAGGAAGCGCAGCAAATCCACTACTAGTATTTGCTGAATTAGAACTGCTCCAACCAGATGTTGATTTTAATCTACTACCAGCATTATCTTCACCTCCTAAACAATTAAGTAAGGTTATCCATTCTTCATCACTTGGTAAATGCCATCCTGTCGGGCAAATACTTTTTGCTGTTTGCCAATTATATAAATAACCATAGGTTGTAGCATTATTTTCATTGTCATTATTTGCCCAACAGCCACTGTTTACCTTATAAGCAAAGTTATCAGCCATCCAAGTCTGACCTCCGATTATAATAGTTTTATAAGTTTTATTATCTCTACTATCCGTATAGGTACCATATAGATCATTTGAAATCTTATTATTATGGTTTCCACATGAATTCAGAATTAACAAGAATGATAATATACCAATCATAATTTTGAAAGGCATCTTATTTATTTTCATTTTTTCTAGTATTATTGGCTATTGAGGAGAGAGCCCTACATTGTTCTGCAACAAACCTTGATCCAGCTATAATAAGAAATCCATAAATTGGCATTAGAAATGCAAAAACATATCCAGTCATTCTAATTCCAAGACCAATCTGATGAGTTAAATAATAGCCTTCATCTCCTAAAATAATAGTTATTGTTAATGTGACAAAAAATCCAACAATTGCTATCCATGTGCCTGCCCATTCACCTAATGTTTGAATAAGGTGAGCGATAACTGGGGTAGCTACAAATTCATCTCCTTTAATAGAAGTTGCATTTACTTTTTCTTTTCTATCCCACCATAATTGGAAACTTATCCAACTTGCTAGTGCAATAATTATCCACACGAGGGAAAATACTATTATAAATTTTGCAGGACTACTAAAAATGTGATTGTCAACAGCAGTATAAAAAATATAAATTGGTACTAATAGGTTTACAATTGCTATTAAAGTATATAGCCAACTAAATGGTTTGCGATAAAGATGACCATGATCAATAAAGGTCAAATATGGCTTAATGAATGTAAAAAATTTATTGTTCATTTTTTTTAATTTTTATTTTATTTACTTATAAGGCTTTTCAGCTCTACACCGTTTTTTAAAGTGGTTCCTGAACTCCACTTTCTATTTATTTTTTATTTTTTTTAATCCTTAATCCACTTTCTGAAGGTTTGCAGAACATTCATTTTTCAGCAATACTATTGATCTTTGATACACCTAATGTAAAATCCATTACGTGAATCTCTGCTGAATGTATCATCATAGTCTTTTGCTGAACAACCTATAAATCCTAAATGATGAGGTGGGGAAGCCGACCACCATTTTGCACCGCTTGTTAAACAACCATTAGAAGCAAAAGAATATGCATTTCCCACATTTAAGTATTTTGTTATAGTATTCCCAGCTTTATCATCACCTCCCAGAAAATTTACTAATTTGTTTAACTCATCAGTTGTTGGCACATGCCAACCTTTTGGACATACTTTACGTGAATCTGTTACAACAGTTCCATTGTAAACAAATTCATTAGTATATGTCATTAATGAATATGCACCACCATTTACATCCTGCCATTGATCACCAGTAGAATATGGTATTGGATCCCCATTATTATAATGTGATACTTTTAAATTCGTAGTCATCCAAAGTTGGTCACCAATAACAACAGTATTATAAATATTTCCATCATAATCAGTAACCTGAATTTTGCTCAATGAATCTAAAATGCATTTTTTCACCGTGGCAATTGAATCCACAATTCTAATTGAATCTCTTCGGCTTTTTTCAGCCTTTTCTTTGGCACTTGGCCCACATGCAAAGAATATTGTCATTCCTGCGATGATAATAATTGTCAATATTTTTTTCATAATTCTATTTTTATTTTTCCCTATTAATGAGGCTTTTCAAGTTCCGCCCCCAATAATATACCTAATTGGGAAAGTCCCGTTTTTCAAGTGGTTTCCAGTCTCCACTTTTTATAAAAAGATTTGCCGGATTTTTAAAACCCGACAAACCTCATCATTAATTTATACCTTTTTTATTTACTGCACAGTACTTTTAAAACCTGTTGAAATCACAACACTTCCGCCAGCTTTCTTAGGTACATAAACAGCTATATAAAACACTGTGAGATTATATTCTAAAGGTGAAAAATGATTCAGAAATTTTCCCCTCTTTGCAATACCAAGATATGTCCATTTTTTCAGATCAATAACTGTTGGCATAGCTTCTGCCATGAGTTCATAGATTTCAATACGATCCACATCGTGTGGCTTTGCAATGCTTCCGCTTTGGTTGTTTTTAACAATAACGGCTTGTGTTAAATAAGCAGTTGAATAAACATCTTCAATAGTGGGGCGGCTGTTGGTGATTGAATCAACGGTAACATCGCTATGTCCATTGTCAACACCTTTTTCTCCATATCCTAAAATCTTTGCGGTTTCCGAATTGCCATTAATAAATGCCTCTACCTGAGGGGCGTATTTTCTGGTGAAGGTGTCTTGAATTGATTCACTTTTATTATGTATCTGTTCCGTCAGGCTTCTTTCTTGTGCTATCACGTTATCGCGCTTCGTATATAGCGCATCAAGGTCATCAATTTCTGTCTTTAAAGCGGGCAAAGCAGGATCGAGGGTTGTTGGAAGTAGCGCAGAATTAGTGTCATGCGCTTTCCACAATGATTTAAATTTTTTCAACAGATCTGATTCACTGAGAAATGCAAAATTTACTGTTAAAATTAGCTTCTTGATTAATTTCTTTACTGTCATAATGTATTTGATTTAGAAGGTTAAAAAAATGTTTGATGTTATTTAAAAAATTGAAAATTCATTGTAAAATCAGTATCCTTCCCGTCTCTTTATAAGCCATTCCCTTTAAAGAGGGAGTCATTCCCTCGCTTAAGGGAGCCGCAAACATCTTAACGGGCATCATTCCCGTCAAGAAGGGAATCATCCCTTTTAAAGAGGGTGTCCTTCCTGTTAACGAAGGAGTCGCTCCCGTTAAAGCAGTTGTCATTCCTTTTAAAGAGGGTTCTCCTCCTGTTAATATGGGAGTCATACCTTTTAGCGAAGGAATCGTTCCTGTAAAAACGGGAATCATTCCCGTTTGATTGTTTGCTCCTCCCTTTAAAGAGGGAACGGTTCTTTTTGCCGTGTTTTTCAAATATTTTGCAAAGGGAATACCGTCTAAAGTATTGTTTTTGCAGCTTGTTGCAAAGGATTGATATAAAAAGCCGGTTAACCGGTTTGCAGCTTTAGATGGCAGAAACTTATTAAATAAGGTATTGGTAGCCGTGCAGTTTTTACTCCGTGGGATATTTATTGATTTGGATAAATTCATATTAGCAGGATTTATCCAACGGGGTGAAACGGTACAATCGTTATTATAAATAAAGGTATTATTCTGCTTATAGGCAAAAGGGCTTGCCTGAATGGTAAGGAGGTTATCTCTTCTCTTCTCTTCTCTTCTCTTCTCTTCTCTTCTCTTCTCTTCTCTTCTCTTCTCTTCTCTTCTCTTCTCTTCTCTTCTCTTCTCTTACAGCCATACTGGTTTCAGCAGGTAAACTGTAGATATTTGTACTTGTTATAAAACTCAATTCTTTAAGCATTGAAGTGATTTTCATTTCAAAATAGTTTGCAAATATAGAATTATTTGAACACTCTACACTGTATTTTAATTGAATTTTAAACAATATTGTTAATAAATTTACAAATTTGCCACGCAGAAGTTCTCGCCTTTGATTAACCATTGTATATGATCTGCTCTATTTCCGAGGTGTTTTGCTTTATTCAGCCCTTCTTAATGCTTTTGAAAACCTTATTTTTTCTTCATTTTAATCCTGTAGAATGCTTTTATCCAACGGGGTTAACCTTAGTAGAATGATTGAAACGGGGGCACTTTTACCTTATTACCTTCCTCTGTAAATAGGTGCTCAAACCGACGGGTTAACCCGTCGGTTCATTGAATATTTTCATTCCGTATTGTGTGTAAATGCCATTTTCATATTACTTATTTCACGACAATAAGGTAATAAGGTTGAATTTCACGTTGTTTCCCTTTTCTACTAAGGTTCAAAAATTTGAAAAAAAATAAGGTTTTTGGGAAAATTATTACAATCAAAAGTTATTGGTCAATGGTAAAAAGACCACGAAAACATTGAACTTTGAATTAAATCTTAAATTAAAAAAAATGCAAAATGTAAAATGTAAAAGCTTCAGAAAATCTAAAATCTTAAATCTTAAATGAAAGTTCAGCTAACCTGATTCCCCAATGCATCAAGGGTCATTTCAACTTTTCTCCCTTTAAATTTCAAGGTTAAAATGTACAAAGTTTTTTTCGTGGCTTCCTCCACTTTGGCTGCGGCTTTGATGGTGGCAGAAGTGAATAAATTATATGCGCCTTTAACCACTTCGGCGGGCAGATCTTTAATATCAATTTCACTCATTGTTTCGATCCACTCCCCTTTTGTTTTAAAGGTAACATCCATACCTTTGTCGCCCTGCATAAACGAGGCGAAATACAAAGAATCAACAGTTCTCCATTTTACTTTTTTTACATCCGAAAATTTCGCTTTGAAATTCGTGATAACTATTGCAGGAACTTTTGAAGTTTTTATTCTTTTCTGCGCCATCATTGCAGGGGATAACATTCCAAGGAATAAAAGGAAGAGAATTATTTTTTTCATAAAAGATATCGAATTGAAGGTTTAAAGTTTAATGTTGAGCGCAGTCCGAAAAGTTTTTTTTACCACAAAAACACGAAAGCACGAAATTTCACAAAAAACCATTTTTCTAGTCTGTATTATTTTGTGTGGTTTCGTGTTTTGGTGTTTTTGTGGCATTTTTTTCTTTTTTACTTTTCAGAGCAGGTATAAAATTTAAGGTTAAAAAAAGGGGAATAGAGAATTGTTTTTACACATCTGTTCCTACTCCCCTTTTTCACTATTATTATTTTTTAATTAACTTCCAAGAGTTGCAACCATCACAGCTTTTATTGTATGAAGCCTGTTTTCGGCTTCATCAAAAACTACTGACATTGTAGATTCAAAAACGTCTTCCGTTACTTCCAATCCGTCGAGACCGTATTTCTGGAAAATTTCTTCTCCAACAGTAGTTGCCCTGTTGTGGAATGCAGGAAGGCAATGCAGGAATTTCACTTTAGGATTACCTGTCTTTTTAACTGCATCAGCATTTACCTGGTAAGGCTTCAGAAGTTTTATTCTCTTTTCCCAAACTTCAGCAGCTTCGCCCATAGAAACCCATACATCGGTATAGATAAAATCAACGCCTTTCACGCCTTCTTCAACACTTTCGGTAAGGGTGATCTTTGCGCCTGTTTCTTTTGCAATCTCGCGGCATTTTTTCACAAGATCTTCATCCGGCCAACATTCTTTTGGAGCGGTTGCCCTGAAATCCATTCCCATCTTGGCAGCGCCAACCATCAATGAATTGCCAACATTGTTATGAGCATCGCCCATAAATGTAAAAGCCATTTTGTTCAGCGGTTTATCAGAATGTTCCATCATGGTGAGGAAGTCGGCCAATATCTGTGTAGGGTGAAATTCGGTTGTAAGACCATTCCACACGGGAACACCTGCAAATTGTGCAAGTTCTTCAACAATTTTCTGACCATATCCGCGGTACTCGATACCATCATACATTCTGCCAAGAACGCGGGCAGTGTCTTTCATTGATTCCTTCTTACCTATTTGCGATCCTGAAGGACCAATATAAGTAACATGAGCGCCCTGATCCAGTGCTGCTGTTTCAAAAGCACACCTTGTGCGGGTTGAATCTTTTTCAAAGATAAGAGCGATATTCTTTCCTTTTAACCTTGGTTGTTCCGTACCTGCATATTTTGCCTTTTTCAGATCATTCGAAAGATCAAGTAAAAATTTAATTTCTTCGGGAGTAAAATCCAGAAGTTTTACAAAGTTTCTGTTTTTTAAATTAAATGCCATAGATTCCTCCGTGGGTTATTTGGTTAATATTTTATTTTAATTGTGTGCAAAGGTATAAAAAGTTATGAGTTGAGAATTGGTTGCTCATTGAAAGTTGCCAGATCATTTTACTTATACCTATTGACTAATGACTAATGACGTAATGACTATTGACTAATGACGTAATGACTATTGACTATTGACTATTGACTATTGACTATTGACTATTGACTTTTTCAATAAGTAAAATCAACAGTCCTTATTGCATAATGCCTCGAACTGGTGCCGTAACTTTTCAGCAAACCTGCATGGCCGCTCACAGCTTCAGTATAAGATGAATAATGAGTAACAAAAATATTGTTTGCAAAAGCGCTGTAATCATTGGGGAATTTCTGCATGATGGCAATATTAAATTTATTCTTTGCGCCTGCATCACTACTTGAAGGCTGATTCGAAGCTACAACATTTGAAATTATCGCCACCTCTGAAGATCCCAGGTTTGCGAATGTATGTACAACATAATATTGAGTTTGGTCCTTGGTGACATCGGCTGTTGTTTTACTATCTTTAGCAGGAATAATATTGCTTAAAAATCCTATCTGAACAGTGCCGTTGTATTGCAGAAACGCTAAAGTGCCACCACCAAGAACAACGACAATGATAAAAATTATGAGTATCCAAAATCCTGCACCCTTTCCTTTTTTCTTACCCTGCACATTTGCATTGGAAAACTGTGGTGTTTGCTGGTAAACCGGCTGCTGTGTAACAGGTGGAATATTCTGATAAGCCGGCGGTGTAACTGGTGTTTCAACCACAGGAGGAGCAATATTGGGTTCTTTTAAATTAAACCCACATTCATTGCAGAATGTTTCGTTCGCACTAATCTTGCTCCCGCAATTCGGACAAAAAGAAAGATTGCTATCATTGACAACAATAGGTTCAACTGGTATCTCAACTTTTTCTACGGTCGGCGGAGGCGGTGCAGGAACTTCAACAACAATGGGCGGAGGCGGGGGAACAACAGGAGCTTCAATTACCGGAGGAGTTGGTACTACAGGTATTTCAACAGGAGGATCAATTGTTGGTTCACTTAATCGCATTCCGCAACTATTACAAAACAACTCGCTTCCTTCAAGTTTTGCACCACAACCAGGGCAGAAAGTCAGAACACCGGTTTCATTGACAACAGGTGATTGAGGAATAACGACAGGTTCTGGTGTTTTTTGAACAGGATGCAATTCAGCCAATTTGTAACCACATTCCGCACAGATAAATTCATCGCCATCAAGCTTTGCACCGCAACCCGGGCAAAAATCTAATTCGTGTTTCTTTTCCATTTTATTAGTATTGATAAATAAAATTCTGTTGACAAATATAAATAATTTATAAAAACAAAAAGCCGGATTGAGAACCGGCTTTCTTTAATACATCATCCTATAATAAGAAAACTTTTCGAGTTTTTCTTATTTTAATTTAATAACTTTTAAATTAAAAAGAATTAAAGCAACAGCAACTAAAATAGCTATAATTAAACCGAAGCCAGGTCTAACACTTGAATATGGTGCTGATTGAGCTAAGAAACGAATTAAATCAATTAAACAAAATGCAGCAGCACCAAAGCCAGTAAACATCATGATTTGATCTTTAACTTTTTCATTTAATCCTATTGCTTGCCAGAATATTGTACCTGCAGCAATGACTAAAAAACACAACATTGTTAATATTCCAAATCCAGAACTTAATCCACTTGCCGATACACTATAGGAACCACCAATTTCCCCAAAAAATGCACTTGCTACACTTGAAACAGTTATCCAGGGCAAAAATGTACAAATTACACCTAAAAAGGCGACTCCTGCAACAATCCAAACTTTAGTAGGAATTTTGCTAAAATCGAATCCCTGTCCAGAAAAAGATTGTTGGGGTTGTTGTTGATAAGGTTGTTGTTGCTGTTGTTGATAGGGTTGTTGTGCTTGCGGATTTACAGGAGTATCCCCTATTGTAACACCACAAGCGTGGCAGAATTTTGCGCCATCTTTTAAAGTGGCGCCGCATTTTGGACAAAACATAGCTTTATAATTTTAGTTAAACATTTATTTAAAATTTCATCCCGAAAGATGGTTCAAAGATAATAATAAATTTATTTATGCAAAAAAAAATACAAAAATGAAATAAGAAAATAACAGAAACTAACAATAATTCGAAAATTTTCTCACTTCACTATTTTCGTTCCGCAATCAGGGTTTCCCAATTGTTTTGCTTCTGTAATGATGGTGCATTTTCCACTATTCTCTGCAAATTGAATAGCTGCCCTGATCTTGGGAGCCATACTGCCTTCAGCAAATTGTTTTTCTCCGAGATATTTGTTTGCTTCAGCAATGGAGATCATGTTGAGTTTTTGCTCTTCGGGAGTATTAAAATTGATGCAGACTTTGGAAACATCTGTCAGAATGAAAAACTCATCTGCATTGATTTGTGTTGCCAGCAAAGCTGAAGCAAGGTCTTTGTCAATAACAGCATCAATTCCTTCAAGGAAGTTTGGTTTCTTATAAAAAACAGGAATGCCACCCCCTCCTACTGCTATCACGATTTGTCCATCGCGCGCAAGTTTTTCAATTGATTTTTTATTGCCAATAACCAATGGTTTCGGAGAAGCAACAACTTTGCGCCAGCCTCTGCCTTTTGGATCTTCTGCAAAAACAGAATTGTTTTCGGCTGCCATTTTATCAGCTTCCTCTTTTGAATAATAAGGGCCAATAGGTTTTGTAGGTCTTGTAAAAGCAGGATCATTTTTGTCAACAAGAACTTCTGTGACAATTGTGATAACATCTTTTTCAATGCCCCGTTCTTCAAGGATATTGCGAAGTTGCTGCTCTATCATGTAACCGATAAGTCCCTGCGAATATGCACCACAAATATCAAGGGGCATTTCCGGAATATCATACACTTTAGCTCCTGCAATATTCTGCAGCAGGATATTTCCAACCTGCGGACCATTGCCATGAGTGATAACGATATTATAATCGTTCTTTATCAGTTCCAGTAAACTCAGGCAGGTATCATGAACATTTTGTTCCTGTTCGCCAATTGTGCCTTTCTGACCGCTTCTAAGTAATGCATTCCCTCCGAATGCTACGACTGCAAGTTTTTTCATATTATGGGGTTTAAAAAAAGGGGACAAAACTATTAATATTTATTCAAATGGCAAGTTTTTATTTGAGACTTTGGATTTATTATAATTTTAGAAGTTTAGAACTATTGGAATGATTAGGTGTTTCCATTTTTTTTAAAAGTATAATTTTCAAACTACAAGTTCAAAATTTGGGAGGAAAAGAAAAGAGAAGTTAAATGAAATGAGAAGTTAAATGAAAAGAAATTAACTCGAAAGCTAAAGTTGTATAGTATTACCGGGTGGTTTTGATTCTAAGTCCACGACTTGTAAGAACCGAAAAATTGTTTTCTAATTTTTCAAAATGTGATTCAATTATTTCAATAAAAATTTCAATTCTCTTCAGTCGTGGTATATCACTTAAACGAATTAACATTATGCCGAAATGCTCAAGTTTTAAGCGATACACCAATTCACCAAAATCTTTATCCTCGGTAATTAATAAACAGTGTTTATCATTGGATATTTTTAAAACTTCGCTATCCTTTACACCCTGATAATCCTCAGTAATTGATAATACTGTAATTCCTTTATTCCGCAATTCTCTGACTAAAGCGAAATCAACACTTTCATCTACTATCAGGTTCATTTCACGATGCTTTCGAAAAAACAATTTCATTTTTTATTGCATCTGCTGCAAATAAAAGACAAGCTGTAATATCTTCTTTAGAAATTTTAGGGTAGGCATCAAGTAAATCCTCTATAGAATCACCAGCAGCTAATTTTTCCAGAATTAAATCAACAGGTACGCGGGTATTCATTATTACGGGTTTCCCAAATAATTTTTCAGGATTCGTTTCAATATGCAATGTCCAGTCAACCATTTTTTAAAATTTAATTGGAAAAGTCCGATTAAGTTTAAATCTTAATTGAAACTTGATTCCATACTGTTATTGTTTTGCAAAGATAAAAATTTATTTTCTAGTTAGAAAATGTTTCCCTGTTGAAGGTGTCAATAGTAATAATTGGTAAAAGACCTTTTGTTATTTCCCCGTCTTCATAGCCTTTCCGGCATCTTTGGTTCCTCTGTCACCCTGACGAAATTTGTACTGCAAGGTAAGGAAATAAGCAGGTAGGTATGAACTGGATTTTTTGATAGAGTTAATTATTATTCCTGCATAATCATAATAATCGCCATGCTTTAATAAATTATCGAAAATATTGTTGACACCTAATGTTAGCAATAGTTTATTGGCGAAAAATTTATGGGTAAGACTTAATGAGGAATTAAAATAATCGAAATTATATCCGGAGAATGTTACTTCACGACTGAAATAATTGATGTAAAATGTACCAGTGGTTTTTGCACTTAACCTTATATCTGCACTGAATTTAAAATTATAGCCAAAGTCTTTTCTCTTTAAGTCTGCTCCGTTTAAATCAGATGCTCTAATAGAAGTGTGGTTAATAGCTGAAGAAAAGTTCAGATCATATTTTTGTTTTAGCGAAAGCCATGATGAGAATTCAACACCAATGTTGCTGTTGTGGGCAATGTTTTCAGGTGTAGTAATTGTTATAACATCAGTAACCGGGACCGTTAAATAGGAAACATCATTATTGGTGATGCTGTAAAACACATCAGTGTTGATATTCCAGGTTTCTTTATTGTATGAATATCCCAGATAAAAATTCGTGTAGGCTGTGGGTACTAACAAAGAATTCCCAACTGACCAATTAAAAGGATTTGTCTTATCAATAAAATCGCACAATTGAGTATACCACGACGATTGAACACTTTTGGAATATGTCAACTTTATTTCCTGTAAGCTATCCGGTGAAAACACTATGGTTGCAGATGGCAGAAAATTAAAGAAACCTTTATTTACGCGGAGAAGTGTATCATCCGAATTTACTTTATAACGTGTAAAATCAACATTATTTTTATCATATTGACCTGAAGCGCCAACATCAAATTTCCATTTTTTTACGGTAGTGCCTATTCTAAAATAAATGGTTTGGCTCATTTGACTGAAGTCGTTAAAACTTGTTAATGGCAAACTAACTATTTCACCCTGACTGTAAATATTACTGTCATAGCCTTTATAAACGCCATAACCATTCCAACCACAATTCCAGCGTGTCTTTGAGTTAATCGGGTTGTTATAATAAAATCCTCCATACACCAACGGTCTTTTACCATCCGATTTAGTTTTATTACTAAAGGTGCTATCAAAAGGCACGCTGGACACGTATTGATAGTTATAGGTGTTCAGGTCCGTTTCATTATTACTTTGATCCTGCAGTCCTGCCCAAAAGGTCATTTCCTTGCCGATGGAATCAAAACAATGATAAAATGAACCATTCAGCCATTTGCCCAGGTATGAATAATCACTTGTTCCAATATGATTATGCTGCTCAAAAACTGTATTCGAAAAATTATCATTTTGAAGATAATATTCTTCACTCGGATATGATCCGTGATTATTATAAAACCCACCAGACAGTCGTATTCTTGTGTCCTTATTGGGCGTAAACCGGACACCTCCATAATTCATTAAACTCTTATTGGTGTTTTTATCACTTTCCGTAAAATTCACGGAAAAACTATTTGAATTATGATTTAAAGATGCATCGTTATTGCTGCTGCTGTTTGAATACGAGCTGTTATTATTAAAATTATCAAAGAACAGAACCTTTTTGATCTTATAGTTGGCATTAATATAATCCTCACTACTGTTCAGATCTTTAAAATTGACAGAGCTGTTATCGGCCTGTGCTGCTCCGCTGAAACCATCAGTTGCGAGGTTTTTCATTTTTATATTGATAATACCTCCTTTGCCTGCACCATTGCGAAGTGAAGCATCAATAAGTTCAATTTTCAGAACACTGACAACAGGGATCATTGAGGTTTTGGGATAAACATACTCTGCCGGCTGATCATCAACATAAATTGTTGCCGGAGCTCCTTTGAACTTTACATTTTCAGCTTCATCAACTGTAACTCCCGGCAATGTGCGAAGCAGATCAAAAATATCTTTTGCCGCAGTAGTCTTTGCCTCACTAATATTAAAAACTTTTCGGTCGAATTTCTGCTCCATGTATTTAGTCTTCCCGTTAATTGTAGCTTCCTTTATTTGAGTTACGCCCGGGATCAAGAATATATTTCCAACACTAATTTTTGTATTATCCTTTACACTAAAATTTATCGTTTTCTCATTATAACCTAAATAATTTGTCAAAAGATACATTCCTTTTTTCCAGGCTAAATTCTTTATTTTGAATTCGCCTTTTTCATTGGTTAAAACAGAGGTGACGATTGAATCTTTTTGATTTTTCACAATAACATTGCCATAAGCTAAACCCGACCGGCTAAGGCTGTCAATTAAGGAGCCGCTGATTTGAACGGTCTGTGAATGGACTTTAAAACTGAAAAGGCCAATGCTAAAAATAAAGGCGAGTTTTTTCATTATTATTCTTTTACAAATTTCTTATAAACTGTTGAGTTTTCGGATTTCACTTCTACAACATATACACCGCATGGAAATGATGAGATATCAATTTTTGTTTTTTGCCCGTTGGTTACCAAGGTTTTTATTAACTGACTGTGAATGTTTGAAATTTGTATCTGTGAAAACTTTGCGGTTTCGATTGTGATTTTGTCATTTGCCGGATTGGGATATAATGCAATAAAATTATCCTGTTCAATCTCGTTAACACCCATCCATGTTACATTGAAAGGTAACGAGGTTGCGGAACAGCCGCTAATGTCCGTAACTAAAACCGTATAATTACCATTTTGCAATGGAGTATAGGTTTGCGATGTTGCTCCAACTAATAAATTGCCATCTAAATACCATTGATATGAAGAGGCGGAAGAAGTTTGAAGGTCACTTCCGTTTTGCGTGATCACAGGTGTGGTATTAACAACAATGGTTGCACAATCAGATGCTGTACATCCAAACATATCACTTACATTGAGACAATATTGTGTTGTAACAGTTGGGCAAACAATAATTGAAGGCGTAGTTTCCCCATCACTCCATGCATAATTCACACCTCCTGTTGCTGAAATTGTGCTACAATCTCCCTGACAAATTGATGAAGGCGTTGCAGAAACTGTAGGATTAAGAACATCTACGATTACAGTAGTTAGTGCACTGGCAGAGCAACCGTTATTAGTAATGGTCACTGTGTACGATGTGGTTGTAACAGGACAAACAGTTTGAGTGGCAGTGGTAATTATGTTACTCCATGTATAAGTACCGCCACCTGTTGCCGAAACTGTGCTACATCCCCCAAGGCAAATTGTTGAAGGATTTGAAGAAGCATTGGCAACTACATTATGCACAGTCATTGTTACAACATTTGAAGAAGGACTGTTAGACCCCGAAATACATGTTGCATTTGATGTCATAACCACACTCACATGGTCACCATTGGTGAAAGAACAATTAGAATATGTTGAACTATTTGTACCTACTGATCCTCCATTTAACATCCATTGATAGGTTGGAGCTGTTCCACCACTTACTGGTGTGGCAGTAAAAGTAACGCATGACCCTGAACATATAATTGAGTCAGGAGATGCAGAAACACTGACACCAGGCAAAAGATTTGGCCCTACTGTCATTGTAACAACATTTGAAGAAGCCGGAGAGCCGGTAACACAAGCGGCATTTGATGCCATCCAGCATTTTATATGATCACTGTTTGCTAATTGGCAATTTGTATAAGTAGGACTGTTTGTTCCGACTATTACTCCATTTAATCTCCACTGATAACCAGGAGAAGTACCGCCATTGTTTGGTGTAGCTGTAAAAGTCACACAGGTACCTGAACAAATTGCTGAGCCCGGGTTTGGTGCTATTGCAACACTGGCAGGTAGATTTTGATTGACTGTCATAACAACCGTATCAGCAGTTAAAGGATTACCATTAATACAGGTACCTGACAAAGTCATTGTACAAATTATCGAGTCATTATTTGACAGGGTATTATTTGAATAAGTGGAACTATTCGTACCAACTGCAATTCCATTAAGGTACCATTGATAAACAGGATTTGTTACACCATTGGTTGGAGTTGCAGTGAATGTAACACTTGTTCCGGTACAAATTGCTCCTGTTGGATTAGCAGACACAGCAACGCTGGCCTGTATATTTGGATTCACGGCCAAAACAGTTGTATCTTTCGTTGACGGGCTTCCGTTTATACAAGCTGAATTTGATATCATTTCACAAATGATCGAATCATTATTTAAGAAAGATGTACTGGAATAAATGGAACTATTCGAACCAACGGCAAGTCCATTTAAAAACCAAAGGTATGATGGATTTATTCCACCGTTCGCTGGTATAGCAGTAAATGTGACCATAGACCCTTCGCATATTGTTCCTGATGGAGTAACCGACATACTAACACCTATAGGTAGATACTGAGTCACTGACATAACAATTGTATCAGAATTTGCGACATTTCCATTGATACAATCAGCATTTGATGTCATTTTACAAATAACCGAATCATTATTTGATAATGAAGAATTAGAATATGATGAACTATTCGTACCAACAGCCATACTATTTAAGAACCATTGGTAAGTTGGATTTGTGCCACCATTGATTGGAGTGGCTGTAAAAGTAACGTTTGTTCCATCACAAATTGCACCTGCAGGGGTTGCAAATAAAGTAACACTAACAGGCAAATTCGGATCTATGGTAATAGCAATATCATCTGAAAAAGCACCTTCGCAACCCGGACCATTTGTTCCTTTCACGTGAATTGTAGCCATTCCTGTATAAGTATCGTTCCAATCAACAGTTCCTGTGGTACCAGTTCCTGTAATTGTTCCTGCACCAATAGGAAGTATTTCCCAAACATAATCAGTAGCATCGGTTGCCCCTGCAGTTGTATAAATGCTATTTGGTGAATTCTCACACAAATTTATAGAACCAGTTGGAGTGGCAGCTTGTGATGGAGTAATACAGGGATCAAACTTCCGTACTTTACCAAAATCGCTCGAGATAGATATTGAACTTAAACATCCGTTTTCATTTGAGAAACAAATTCCGACACTTCCTTTTATTCCAGTGAAGGAGTTTATCTGAATACGCTTTCCAAGTCCCATTGCAATATTTAATGCAAAAAGCATTACTAGTAAAATAACTATTTTTTTCATGATGTTAGTATTTAAGTTGTTTAACAATTAATTATTCATTTTATAACTTTCAAACTGTCAAGTTCAAAAGTGGATATTGATGGTAGTAAAACATGTCTTTTTATTTTTTCTATAACAAGTATGGCAGTTCTGGCAGCAAATTCTTTTTTTGAAAAGCCACAATTTTTGCTCACGGCAGGTATGTTGGGCTGATGTACATACAATTTGTTTTTGATAAAAATATCATAGCCCCAACCCTGAATTGTCTTGTAAGTCTTAAATGTAACAGAGTCCTTTATTGCCAGAATAACATGATAAAGATTCCGTTTTACAAATGAAATATTGTTTGATTGAGTAAAACAATAAAATACCAATGAAATGAAAGAAATAATTAAGACCTGTTTTATCACAATTCTAATTGTTTATTAATTTTCAATGCAAATATTTATCTGGTTCCATTCACTTAATTCAACCATTCCTAAAAATTCCCTATACTTTCCAAAAAGAAAACTGTATGATTAGTTGAAAGATACTCATTACTCAGTGTTCGAAGAATGGTCATTAACCAATTTTGTTTCACCTTTTCACTATAGAAATTTTTCATTTTTGTATTCATAAAATAATCGCATCTAATGACATTAATAATATTTAGCAATAGAATAGAAAGGACATTTCTCTTCCTGATATCACTATAAAAAAGCGAGTTCTTACTTGTTAGTATTGGAAAGCCATAATTCATTTTTCAAATTTGAGGAATTAGTAAAATGAAATTCGCGACAAATATAAATATTAAATCTGAGCAAAATCATTATTTGTTGAAAAAAGTAATAAATAATTTTCACGCCAAGGCAAATGTTTAGTCACACCAAATAATCAATAAAATATTTGAACGATTTAGAATATGATTGGATAAGTAAAGACTTTCATTAAACATTCCATTCAGTTTGTATAGGAACAATCAAATAAATCAACACTTACAGCAGCCTAATTCTTCATGGAATAAAAAACTTAACAATTTTTAGGTTTCATCCAGGAGTTCATTTAGCATTGAACTGCAATGTAATTAGTGATAACACCATAAATTTCTTTAATAAAATTTCAAATCATTGAATCACTTTGGCATTTATTTTGCGAATAATATTACCAGTTATTTAAAAAATGGTATTTTTGCCACCTCAATTATTGTAAAATTTTAACTCAATCTCTTATGAAAAAAATTCTCAGTATTCTTACAGCCATGGTGTTTGTGTTCTTTTCTGTCAATTTAGCAAACGCTCAAAAGACAAAAACATTTCAGGGTACAATAACCTATGACATTTCATACAATAGTGCTACTTTAACACCTGCTCAAAAAGCAATGCTTCCAACTTCGGAAACTGTAACAATCAAAGATTGCAAAACAAAAACCGAAACAGACCTCGGACAAGGCGCTTCAATGACAGTGATCATTGACGGTTCAACAAAAGGATACACCTTATTGTTAGAATATATGGGTGAGAAATATGCAGTTAAATACACAGCTGCTGATACCGCAGAGGTGATGTCGAAAATAAAAATTCCAACAGTAAAAATTGCTGCTGAAACAAAAGTTATCTCGGGATTTACTTGCAAAAAAGCAATCTTAACATCAACCAATGATGATGGCACGACAGTGAATGACACTGTTTATTATTCTGAAGAAATAGGTTGTAAGGATATTAATTTCATGTCGGAATTTAAAAATGTTCAGGGTACAATACTCGAATCAACTCAATATTCATCACAGGTTGAAGGCACGATTGTCAAGAAAACCAAAGAAATTAAAAAAGGAAAAGTTGCTGACACCGTTTTCATGATCCCCAGCGATGCAAAGGAAATGACAAAAGAAGAATTTAAGAAAATGTTCGGTGGTGGCGAATAGTTCATCAAACTCTTTAAAAATCCTCCAGCATTGGGGGATTTTTTTGTTTATAAGTATTCCATAGCCAATAACAGGATTTTTTTACCTTTGCAAATCGGGAAGCATTTACAAATGGCAGACAAAGCAATTAAATTCAAAAAAAACACACTCAAATCCGAGGAAAAGGAAACTCCTGCCCCTATAAAAAAAGTTGCCGCAAATAAGAAGGAAAAAGTTACCAAACCTTCTTCGAAATCCTCTTCTAAAAATGAAAAGAAACCTGTGCGTTTGAATATCGCTTTTCTCAAAGATGAGAGATTGCATAAGGTTGTTGGTCTTTTTCTTCTTGTTTTTTCTGTTTATCTTTTGGCTGCATTTATTTCTTATTTGCTGACATGGAAACATGATGATGCGTTAATTTCAGGATCCGATTTTCTTTTGAATAAATCTTTGACGGTTGATAACTGGATGGGCAAGATGGGCGCTTATATTTCAGGTTATTTTATCAAAAGATGGTTTGGTGTTATTTCGTTTCTTTTTGTTCTGCTGCTGCTGGTGACAGGCCTGAAACTTTTTTTGAATATCAAACTTCTGCCTATTGGACTTACTTATAAATACACATTCTTCAGCCTTATCTGGTTTTCTATAACCTTTGGTTATCTCTTCACAAATCCCGATTACAGAATACTCGGTGGCATTTTCGGTTTTGAAGCAAATGCATGGCTGAATGGGATATTTGGAAGCATCGGAACAGGTCTGCTGCTGTTGTTTACATTTATGAGTTTTCTGATCATTGCATACAATCTTTCTTTCAAATGGTATAAGAAAAAAATAGCAGAGATCAGAGAGGAAAAAGCATTGGAAGAAGAGGAAGAAGCTGATGATGATAATGACATTGCGAATGATGAGGATACACTGGCCTTTGCCAAGAATACAATAATTAAAAAAGTCAGCCCCGACGGAAAGAATACGGTTAAAAAAAATACCATAAAGGAAAAGGAAACTGTTAACGAAAAGGACAATATTATTGAATTTGAAATAACAGAAAAAGAGCCAAAACAGAAAGAAGAAATAAAAACCCTCGTTAACGAACCTGTTGAAGTTGTCAATGAAAAGGAGAATGTAGAAATAACCGTTGAGAAGCCGGTTCCCAATAAAGTTAAATTGTCTGTAAGCGGCGCCGATGAAGAAAAACTCGCCGAAAGACTTATTGCTGAAATGGGGCCATTCGATCCCACACTTGACCTGAGAGATTTCAAACTTCCTTCACTGTATCTGCTTGATGATTACAAACCCAATTCAGTGGGCGTTCAAAAGGAAGAACTTGAAGAAAACAAAAACCGCATCGTCGAAACACTGAATAACTATGCAGTTCAGATTGAAAAGATAAAAGCTACAATTGGTCCAACTGTTACTTTGTATGAAATAGTTCCCGCAGCCGGCGTGCGTATTTCGAGAATTAAAAATCTCGAAGATGATATTGCTTTAAGTTTATCTGCTTTGGGAATACGTATCATCGCACCAATACCAGGCAAAGGAACAATAGGAATTGAAGTTCCAAATAAAAGACCTGAGATCGTTTCAATGAAGTCAATTTTATCATCAGATAAATTCACAAATAACAGTTTTGAACTACCTATAGGACTTGGGAAAACAATCGCTAATGAAAGTTTTGTAACTGACCTTACGAAGATGCCCCACTTGCTTGTTGCAGGTGCAACCGGACAGGGGAAATCTGTTGGTCTTAATGCAATATTGACATCTCTGCTTTACAAGAAACATCCTTCGCAGTTAAAGTTTGTGTTGATAGATCCCAAAAGGGTTGAATTAACTTTGTTCTCAAAGATCGAACGGCATTATCTTGCTAAACTCCCCGACCTTGAACAGGCAATTATTACCGACACCAAGCAAGTTGTAAGAACTCTTAATTCGTTGTGTATTGAAATGGATCTGCGTTTGGATCTTATGCATGATGCCAGAGTCAGGAACATCAAGGAATACAATGAGAAATTTATTTCGAGAAAATTAAATCCCAACGAAGGTCACCGTTTCCTGCCATACATCGTTCTTGTGGTTGATGAATTTGCAGATCTGATCATCATGGCCGGTCGTGAGATTGAAACTCCAATTACACGTTTGGCACAGCTTTCAAGAGCTATTGGCATACATTTGATCATTGCTACACAGCGACCATCTGTAAACATTATTACAGGTACCATCAAAGCAAACTTCCCTGCCCGTATGGCTTTCAGGGTAATTTCAAAAATTGACTCACGTACAATTTTAGATACAGGAGGCGCTGATCAATTGATTGGCCGCGGAGATATGCTTCTTTCAACAGGCAGTGATCTTATTCGTTTACAATGCGCATTTGTTGACATTCATGAAGTGGAAAAACTCACTGACTTTATTGGTGAGCAACGAGGTTTCCCGGATGCTTTCCATTTGCCGGAATATAATGAGGATAACAACGAAGAAGTGAAAGCTATTGAGCCGGGATCGAGAGATGAGCTGTTTGAAGAAGCTGCTCGTATAATCGTCAGTTCCCAGCAGGGATCTACATCACTCTTACAACGAAAACTTAAGCTGGGTTACAATCGAGCAGGCCGTATTGTTGACCAATTGGAGGCAGCAGGAATAATAGGAGCCTTTGAAGGAAGCAAGGCAAGAGAAGTTAAAATTCAGAATTTAGAAAATTTGGAACAGTTTTTGAAACACATTTAAAAAATCATAACAACATTTAAAATGAAAAAGATTGGAATAATGATGATAACCGCCATGATACTCGGTTTCACCAGTGTTAATGTTAAAGCGCAGATAACAGACACAAAAGCAAAAACAATTCTCGACAGCGTGAGCGCTGCAATGAAAACTTACACAACAATGAAAATCGAATTCACTTATACCATGGTCAACGCCAAAACAAAAGTGAATGAAACAAAATCAGGCACGATTCAAATAAAAGGATCTAAATTCAAACTCGAAATTGGAGGTCAGACTGTTTATTGCGATGGTAAAACCAAATGGACTTATATTAAAGATGACAATGAAGTAACCATCAATAATGCTTCAACAACCGACGATGCCAATCCCTTAAATATCCTGAATAATTACAGCCTTAATTATAAAGCAAAGTACATTAAGGATGTAGTTGAAGGCGGGAAAACACTTTCTGTTATTGACATGACGCCGATAAAAGGCAAATCATATTCCAAGGTCAGATTAAACATTAATAAAGCTGTTAAGCAAATTGCCAGCTATACGATCTATGATAAAAACGGATCGGAATACACTTCAAAAGTAACCAAGTTCACCACCAACCTTGTTATTGCTGACACCACTTTTACTTTCAATAAAGCCGATCATCCGGGAGTTACTGAGAATGATATGAGATAAGTCAATAGTCATTAGTCATTAGTCATTAGTCATTAACAAAAAATTCCAAATTCCAGGCTGGCCTTGGAATTTGGAATTTTTATTTTGGGTCTTGGGACTTATACCATTAGCTATTATAAGATAGTCTGTTATTAACCGCTTACTGTTAATATCTTTTTTATTTTTTAAATAGACTAATAAATATAAGCTGTATCTTTGTTCCATGGCAAAAGCACTATCATTTACAGTAAAGGAATCGCTCAAAGAATTGAAGCATCTTTTAAAAACATCACCCTCGCATTTTAGTTGCAAGATTAGAATGCTTATAGAAATAAAGAAATCTGATGTCGCATTAAGCAAGAATGAGTTAGCAGATAGAGTTGGGGTAAATCACAATAGTGTTCAAGCCTGGCGTACGAAGTATGTGGAAGAAGGGATAGACGGCTTAATAAAAGATGGTAGAATTGGATTTAAGCCTTCGATCATTACCCCCTTTGCACATAAAAAAATTGAGAAGAAGCTGAAAGCAGAGGAAGCTACTTTTACAAGTTACAAACAATTGCATGAATGGGTAGAAAAAAATTTAATAAAAGGTGTTAACTACAATAGCTTAAGACATTATGTTAAAAGACACTTTGGTGCAAAACTCAAAGTTCCTCGAAAGAGCCATATGCGAAAGGATAAGGAGGCTGTCTTAACTTTTAAAAAAACTTCAAACAAATCTGTAAAAAACAAGTAAAACCTTTACTCGGTCAATATACAAGTGTAAATATTTATTGTCAGGATGAGAGTCGGTTTGGCTTGCATACAATAACAGGAAGAGTATTAACAGCAAAAGGTGTTAAACCTGTTTGTCCTTATTGACTATTCCGGGTCATTCGGCGCCACCTCTACCGGAGCAAACGGCGCCACCCCTACCGGTTCAATCAGCGCCACCCTACCGGTTCAAACGGCGCCACCTGTGATGTCTGGTTTCTAATCAAAATTTGAAGAAAATTCTAATTTTGACAA
>Ga0118677_10004878_pt1 | contig 24033 bp, 27 predicted proteins | sample AliMusrvi5mmetaG_FD_86154 | JGI IMG/M metagenome (GOLD analysis project Ga0118677, IMG submission 86154)
GCTGAAGGATGTCACGAGGATCGGATTTTTGGTTCATCGCCGGAAAGTATATGGCATCGCATATACTTTAGGAGAAAAAAACTCAGCAAAATGCTTTTTCAGAGATTTTTGTCCTGCACCCTCGCGTGGAAGATTTCCGATTTGCATGAAGAATTCGCAGGGGCTCGCAGGGTGTTCATTCCCTCGAAGCCTTTCAGCTTTCACCGGAGCATCGTGAGGCCAAAGAGATCCTGAAGGCCCGTCTTGCCAAGGGAGAACCGAAGAAACCGGAAGAAAAGTGACGCTGCGGAACAGGCGAACTCGACATCTCATCTCATCCGGTATAGGGTTTCCTCATGCCAGCAACACTTGATGCCCTGTCGCACGACGCTCTTGTGCTTCCCCCCGATCAGCGGGTCTCCCTCGCCTACCGGCTCCTTGTCAGCGTTGAGCCTGATCCCGAACCCGGCGCATGCCGCTTGGGATGCTGAAATTGCGAACCGCATCGCGCGTTTCGATGCCGGTGAATCCCAGACCGTGGAGGCATCCGAGGTTTTTGCCCGCTTGCGTAAGATTGCACCCGGGCAATGAACGGGGCTGTTCTGCAGTTTCTTCCAGAGGCTCTTGCCGACGCCGAGGAAGCCACGCGGTATTGCGAGGAATGTCTGGAGGGTTTGGGCGTTCGTTTCCGAGCTGAAATCGAAAGCCTTTGCGCCGCCATCCTCCGGCAACCTCTGCTCTGGAATGAGCGATCCGGCGGACATCGACGTATCAATCTCCCCGGATTTCCCGACTGCCTCGCCTATTTCATCCGTGGCAACCGCGTCGTTGTGGCAGCGGTCGGACATGCTGCCCGCCATCCTGATTACTGGAAGCAGCGCCAAGTCTGAGGTCAGACCCTCGCCCAAGATTCCTTCAAATCAGCGGCGGCTTGGGCCTTGTCAAAACCGGAACCTCGTTTGCCTGCCTCCACGATGATCATGATGCGCTCGATCGAGTGCGTCGCCGAAAAGGAAGGGCTGATCATGTCCGATCCGAAAACCCGGCTCGGCTGCGTCTCGGTGCTCGCCATGGGGGCGGATCCAAAGCGAGTCCAGTCGGACGAGCTGGGTTACTGGGTCACCCGGAAGGCCATGGCCGGTCTCGTCACCAAAGTGCTGGAGTGGAATGGGCGCGGCACGGTGCCTCCCCTTGTGCAGTTTATCGCGAAGACTTCAGCGCGTTTCGGGGTTGTGATCAGCGAAAAAATCGCGGCGCAGATCGCGCCAGGCGTGGGAGCACTGGGGTCGGGCCTATAAAATACATGTGAGCGGTAAGGGGCAGGCGCGCGCTGCACAATTTGGTTTTTTCATTCGAGCGGGTTTTCCGCATCCCTCTTTGCGAGCAGGCTCGCTCGCGGTCATGGCATCAAGTTTGGTGCTGGTCGCTTCGCGGCATTTGCGATGCGGATTCCGGTTTCGTGTGGCAGGGCGGGCAAAAGCCGTTGACTTCCGGACATTTTTGAGCATTTTTGATGCATGGCTGCTTCCACCCTCTTTCGCGCACGGGTTCCGTCGGCTCGCTTGAAGCGGGCCGAGAAGATTTTTTCGCGGCTCGGCATGAAGACAGGCGATGCCTTCAACATTTTTCTGGCACAGGTCGAACTGCGGAACGACATGCCGTTTGCGATCACGGCTTTTCCGGAGCGGGTGCTGACAACCGGCCAGCAGGGAAAGCAGTGGGAGGACGCGTTCGGTGAGTATTGAAGCCGTTCCCGGCGAGGTGTGGACGGTGGATTTCGGCCATGCCGCAAAACAGCGCCCGGTATTGGTTTTGGCTTTTCCGCAACCTCAGGATGCCCGCGCGCTGGTCGTTGTCGCTCCGCTCACCTCGCAGCAGCGGGGATTGCGCGGGGAGGTGGACATCGGCAAGCCACGCTGGCTACCCAAACATTCCGCAGTGAACGTCCAAGGGATCGCGAGCATCGCCCAAAACGCTCTTCTGCGTAAACTGGGAAGGCTGCCCGAGGCACAATTTCAAATGGTGAAATCAGCCATCCGAGACTTGTTGGATTTGTAGGGGCTCAAATTAGCGAGAGGCAGAAAGGACATCATTTCGTCATCGCGGCACGATCCCGAGCGGGCGGAGGATGCAGAGAATCGCGTCCACGACACCGTCGAGCGTGAGGTGCGAGGTGTCGAGCACACGCGCGTCACCGGCGATCTTGAGCGGGGCGGATTTCCGCGAGGAATCCATCTTGTCGCGGACTTCGATCTCGTCCGGCTGCCCTTCCGCTGCCCGGCGTCTGCGGCGGATTTCGGGCGAGGCGTCGAGGTAGAATTTGAACGGGGTTTCGGGAAAGACCGCCGACCCGATGTCGCGCCCTTCCATCACCACGTCGCGGTCCCCGGCCAGCGCCTGGAGCCGCGCGGAAACCAGATCGCGGACCGCCGGAACCGCGGCGACCAAGGAAACATGCCGGTTCACGCGGCTGTCCCGCAGCGCCTCGTCGGGGACCCTGCCGTTGATGCGGATGAAGGATTCGCCGTCTTCGCCGATCCCGCATGCGATATCCGAACCGGACAACGCGTCCGCGACATCCGCCGCAGACGTGGTGTCCGCGCCCTGCCGGAGCACCTCCCATGTGACCGCGCGATACATGCTGCCCGAGTTCACGTAGGCGAAACCGAGCCGTTTGGCCAGGCGGCGCGAGACGCTGCTCTTCCCCGAGGCGGCGGGCCCGTCGATGGCGATCACGCTCATGCCCCCTTCCTCCTGCGGGATTTGGACTCGAGGGATGAAATGACCGGGGTGCGGCGGCCGATGCCTTTTCCCTTCTGGATGAGTTTGAGGGTTTCCGCGAATCCGGGATACGACGTCTGCACGCACGCCGTGTCTTCGATGACGGTTTCGCCCGCCGCAAACATGCCGGCGACGGCAAACGCCATCGCGATCCGGTGGTCGCCGAAACTTTGGAGTCTCGCGCCCTTGAGCGGCTTGCCGCCGGTGATCGCCATCCCGTCGGGAAATTCCTCGACCTCGACGCCCATCGCGCGGAGGTTCGTGGCAACCGCCGCGATCCGGTCGGTTTCCTTCACCCGCAGCTCGGACGCGTCGCGGATGGTCGTCTTTCCTTCGGCCAATGCCGCCGCCACGGCGATGACCGGGATTTCGTCGAGGACATTCGGGATCTCCGCACCGTGGATTTCCGTCCCGTGCAGCCTGCAACCTTTGATGTCGATCGTGCCGGCAGGCTCACCGTGCGCTGAGCTTTCGACGACTTCGCGGATGCAGGCACCCATCCGGATCAAAACATCGATGATGCCCGTGCGGGTGGGGTTGAGACCGACATCCTTCACGAGCAGCCGCGAGGCGGGCTTGGCGGCCGCGGCCACGAGCCAGAAGGCCGCGCTCGAGATGTCGCCCGGCACACGAAAATCCTGGGATTCCGGGATCTGCCCGCCCTCGACCGTGATGCGGGATTCCTTGAGTTTGCGGTGCGCGGGCGAACTCCCCTCCCACACATCATCCCGGCGGAACTTGATCAGAAAATACTCGAACATCCGCTCGGTATGGTCGCGCGAGCGCGCCGTCTCGATGACCGTGGTCTGGCCTTTGGCGAACAGTCCTGCGAGCAGCACGGCGCTCTTCACCTGGGCGCTCGCGACCGGAAGCCGGTAGGTGATCCCCGTCAGCGGGCCTCCCTCGACAACGAGCGGGGGGCATTGCAAGGCCCCCTCGGCCGAAAGCCGCGCGCCCATTTCCTCGAGCGGATAAATCACGCGGCGCATCGGGCGCTTCGACAGCGACGGGTCGCCGGTCAGCCGGCACCGGAATCCCTGCGGCGCGAGCAGGCCGGCCATCAGTCGCATCGTCGTGCCGGAGTTCCCGCAATCGATGTCTTCGGAAGGTGCCTGAAAAACTCCCCGGTTGCCCTCGACGATGACGGTTCCCGGCTCGGGCGTTTCGATCGAAACCCCCAACTGGCGCATCGCGCTGGCCGTGCTGCGGCAGTCTTCGCCTTCCAAACAATTGGTGATCGTGCAGCGGCCGTTGGAAATCGCCGAGAGGAGGATCGCGCGGTGCGAGATGCTCTTGTCGCCGGGGACGGTCAGCTCCGATTCGATGGCGGGGCAGCGGCGGACTTTGATGAGATTCTTTGTGGCGGACTTCATTCGGTCTCCCGGGCTCGCAGGGATCTGGCTTCGCGGAGAAACGCTTCAACCGCCTCCCCGTCGCCTTGCGTCAGCGCATTCTTCAACTCCCCGACGTGAACTTGCAAGTCGGAGATGGCGGCGAGCAGTTCCTCACGGTTGTCCAAAAAGATCTCCCGCCACAGCGCCTCGGGGCCGACCGCGACCCGCGTCGTGTCGCGATACCCGCTCCCCGCGAGAGCGGCGGCACGCGGGTATTTCAAGAGCGCGGCACGCACGAGGGCCGCCGCCACCGCGTGGGGAAGGTGGCTGATCCGCGCCACCGCCGCATCGTGCGCGGCGGGCGACATCTCGCAAAGCCGGCAGCCGGCTTCTTTCCAGAATCTCCGGACTTCGTCCAGCGCCCGTGGATCGGATCCGGGTGTCGGCGTGAGAATGCAGGCCGCCCCGTCGAAAAGATCCGCCCGCGCCCAGGAGATCCCGCTTTGCTCGGATCCCGCCATCGGGTGCGCCCCGATGAACCGGCCGCCGAGCGAATTCTCCAGCGCGGCGACGATCCGCGCTTTGACGCTCCCCGCATCGGTGACCGGGGTCGAAGCGGAAAGGAGCCCGCCAAGCACGTTTCCCGAATTTTCGATCGCGTGCGGCGAGGTGCAGAGCACGACGATGTCCGCCCCATCGACTGCCGCCTTCAAATCGCACGACAACCGGCATCCCGGCAGCGCGGCCGACACGGCGGGCAACGACTCTTCACAGCGGGTCCACAGCGAAACATTCCACGGCGATCCGCCGCGTTGCAATGCCATCGCAAGCGATCCCCCGATGAGGCCGGGGCCAAGAATCGCGGCGGTCCGGCTCAGGGCACCAGAAAGATCTTACCCGAGTAAGGGCATTTCACCTCGGTGCCGGGAGGAAACCCGCGCACGTCCACATATCCGGCGTAAGGCGAGTGGGGGCTCGTCACAAAACCGGGCTTCCCGGGAACCGGTGTTCCGTAGGGCATCTCGCGGTTCGGTGTGCCCGATGTCTGCCCGGGGGTCGGGGTCGGAGCGGAAACTTTCGGCGCGTCCTCGGTGGGCGGTGTCGGGGTCGCGTAGGCGTCCGGCGTGGGCGTCGGCGTGGCAAACTTCGTGGAGTTCGGGTCCTCCGAGCCGTGGTAGCCGAAGCGGTTGCGCCCCTTGGTGGAAGATCCCTGCTCGCTCTGCTGGCACGCGGCCAAAGCCACGGCCACTGCGCAGCCAACGACGATCATGGAAGATGATTTCATATATGCTTGAGAAAACAATAAAACGCATGGAATCCGCCGCAATTCAATCCAAATCTCTCATTTCGCTCCAGAGGATTGATTTCGCTCGGGACAACTGCCATGGTTTCGCGGAATGAGGGTTCCGATTCATGTGGTCGAGGCGCGCCGCGAAAAACTGGCCGCGCTCATCGAACGATACCGCTACCTGCCGGTCGGGGAACTGTGCCGGCATCTCGGCGTCTCGGAAGCCACCGCCCGCCGCGACCTCGCCGAACTCGCCAGCAGAAACAAAGTCAAACGCACCCACGGCGGCGCCCTCGCGGAATTTAATGAGCGGTTTCCTTCATTTCACGAAAGGCAAACCTCCGGTGCCAGAAGCAAGGCGAAAGTGGCGCGGAAGGCCGTCGGCTTCCTCAAGCCCGGCGGCACCTACTTTCTGGACTCCGGGACTACCATCTTCGCTTTGGCGGAGGCGTTCCGGGAAGCGCCGGTCTCCCCTCTGACGATCGTGACTTCCAACATCCCGGTCGGCGAACTGCTCTCTTCCATACCCGAACTGAGCGTTTTTCTCACGGCGGGGCAGATCCTCGGCCGCCAGTCCGTCCTCCTCGGAGAGACCGCGCGCCGGAGCTTGGAGTTCTGGAATTTCGACATGGCCTTCCTCTCTGCGGAGGCCGCCAATCAAGACGGCATCTGGAATTCCCAAGATTCTATCGTCCAGCAACAGCTCGTCGCCATCCGGCGCTCGACCCATGCCGTCTATTGCCTGGATTCCTCGAAAATCGGTGCCGAGGCCCCCTTCCTCCTGAAAAAATGGCGGGAAGTGGACTTCTTGCTCACCGATGCCTCCGGGGACAAACTCGCCAAGGCCGGGATCCGTCCCGAACTGGTCCGCCTCGTCTCCTGCAACCCGGACGCCGCGCTCCCGGACATCGTCTCCCCGAGCAAATCCTCCTTCCCGATTCACTTCCTGTAAAGATTCTTAGAAAAACGTGTTGACGGCCGCAAGAAAAACTATATGACTGATAGCAGTCATTTAAAATCCCGCGTATTTTCCGATGGCCCTCCTTGAATCTCCCAGCCGCCAAATCGTCGAGTCCCTCGTCCGGGAGGTCTTGCTCCGCCAGCTTGGCCGTCCGGTATCTCCCGCGCCGGCACCGGTGCTGGTGGTGAACAGCTCGGCGAGGCACATGCATATTTCGCCGGAGAACGTGGAAGTGCTTTTTGGAAAAGGGGCGGAGCTGACCGTCCACAAGATGCTCTACCAAGATGGGCAGTTCGCCTCGCAGCAAACCGTGACGCTGGTGGGTCCGCGGAAGCGGATCATCCCGAACCTGCGGATTCTGGGCCCCTGCCGGAACCTGACGCAGATCGAGCTGGCGTTCACCGATGCGGTCCAACTCGGCATCGACGTGCCGGTCCGGATGTCCGGCGACATCGAGGGGGCCCCCGGGGCCTATATCATGGGGCCGAAAGGGTTTCTCGAAATGAAGAACGGCGTCATCCGCGCGGCACGCCACGTTCACATGTCGCCCTCGGACGCCACTTTTTACGGGGTCAAACACCTCGACCTCATCACGCTGCGGGTGAGGGCCAAAGGCTGCACCACGCGCTTCGACGACTTGCTCGTCCGCGTGGACCCGGCATTCAAACTCGAGGTCCACATCGACACCGACGAGGCCAATGCCTGCGACCTCGACCACGCCGACAAGGTGGAACTTTTCAAATCCCAACCGTCAACATAACCAAACAAAAAACAACTACATGAGCGAAGCAATCGGACTACTCGAAACCCGCGGCTACGTCGGCCTGGTGGAAGCCAGTGACGCGATGATCAAAGCCGCGAACGTGCAACTGATCAAATCCGTCCCCATCGGCGGAGCCCTGATCACAACCATCGTCCAAGGCGATGTCGGCAGCGTCAAAGCGGCCGTCGAAGCCGGACGCGAAGCGGCGACCCGCGTCGGCAATCTCGTGGCCTCCCACGTCATCGCCCGCCCGGCCCCGGAACTCCTGAAGTTCTTCACCGCCTGATCCAACAATCCACCAAGAAAAAAATTATGGCAAACCAAGCACTCGGAATGATTGAAACCAAGGGCCTCGTCTCGCAGTTTGAAGCGACGGACGCGATGCTCAAGGCGGCGAACGTCGAACTCATCGGCTGGGAAAAAGTTGGCTCCGGACATGTCGCCGTGTTTATCGGCGGTTCGGTCGCAGCGGTGAAAGCCGCGGTCGAAGCCGGCGCGACAGCCGCGAGCACGATCGGCGAAGTGATCGCCGTCCACGTGATCCCGCGCCCGCACGACGACCTCGTCAAGCTCGGCAAATTCCTCGCCACGAAGCAAGCGCCGTCGCCAACCAAGTAGTCCCGGAGCCCGCTCCGCCCGCCGGCACCCAATGTCCATGCCCGCCAAAAACAGGATTCTCGTCGCAAACATCGGGAGCACCTCGTTCAAGTTCCGCTTGTTCGAGATGCCTTCCGAGCGCGTGCTGGCGAAGGGCGGCATCGAGCGGATCGGCTCGGCGGAGAGCCCGTATTCGCTCGCGGCCGGCGACGCCCCCGCAAAGAATGGCAGCGCGTTCTTCCCCGACCAGGCCGCCGCGATCCGGTTCATCGAGACGGAGCTGGGAGGCTTTGAGGACCTCGCGGCGGTCGGCTTCAAGCCGGTGATGGCCCGGGGGATTTCCGGAACGCAATTCATGGAGGAGCCGGTGCTCCGGGCGATGGAGGAATTCAACACCCTCCTGCCCGCGCACAATCCGCCTTACATCGCCGGCGTGCGCCTTTTTAACGATCTCTATCCCGGGCTTCCCTGCATCGGCACGTTCGAGACCGCGTTCTACGACCGGATGCCTGCAAGCACCTTCCGCTATCCCGTCCCGATCGAGTGGGAGGAAAAATTCGGGGTCCGCCGCTACGGGTTTCACGGGGCCAGCCACCGCTTCGTCACCGGACGCTGCGCGGAGCTTCGGGGGACCGACCGGCTCCGGATGATTTCGTGCCACCTCGGCGGCAGCTCGTCGATCGCCGCCGTCGTGAACGGCGCGGCCATCAATTCGAGCTGGGGCATGACCGCGCAGAGCGGCCTTCCCCAGAACAACCGCGTCGGGGACTTCGACTGCTTCGCCCTCATCTACCTGGCCCGCGACCTCGGCCTCGGGTTGGACGCCGTCGAAAAAGCCCTCACAACCAGCTCCGGGCTCAAGGGCATGTCCGGGCTTCCCACCGGCGATGTCCGCGACCTCCTCGATGCCGCCGCCAAGGGAAATGACAACGCGCGGGTCGCCATCGACGTTTTCGTGTCCCAGACCCGGAAATTCATCGGCCAGTTCCTCGTCGAGATGAACGGCGCGGACGCCCTCATCTTCACCGCCGGAATCGCGGAAAACAACCCCATCCTCCGCGCCGCAATCTGCGCGAACCTGGACTTCTGCGGGCTCGAACTCGACCCCGCCGCCAATGCCGCCACCCGCGCCACCGAGGCCGTCATTTCCAAACCTTCCTCAAAAATCGAGGTCCGCGTCATCCCCACCAACGAGGAAATCATCATCGCCCGCAACGCCTGGGAGAAACTCCAAGACACAGAATGAAGACCGCATCCTGGACCTCTTCATGGAGCGCACGCATCCTGCGTGCAAAGCGCGGCATCCCTGCCGCGCAACCTTCCTTCTTGGGGCATCCGGCAGGATGCCGGATGTCCCACACGCAAGATGCGTGCGCTCCCTCCTCGATTCCAAAATTCCTAATTCCTAATTTCGCATTAATAAACCAACCAAAAACCAAACCATAATACCATGTCACAACAAGCACTCGGACTCATTGAAACCCGCGGCCTCGTCGCCCTCGTCGAGGCGACGGACGCGATGCTGAAATCCGCCAACGTCGAACTCGTCGGCCCCATGACCCAGGTCGGCAACGCCATGGTCACGGCCGTCGTGACCGGCGATGTCGCCGCCGTCAAGGCCGCGACCGAAGCCGGCAAGATCGCCGCCCAGTCGCTCGGCGAAGTCGTCAGCGTCAGCGTCATCGCCCGCCCGCACAACGACCTCGGCGCAGTCCTGCCCAAAGCCAAGTAATTTACTGCCCGCGAATCACGCGAATGGACGCGAATCATTTGTTTGATTTTCATTCGCGATCATTCGCGTGATTCGCGGGCCAAAAATTCTTTTCTTATGATATTAGCGCGCGTCGAAGGCAGCGTTGTTGCCTCCAAGAAGAACCCGAAAATGACGGGGAGCAAGTTCCTCGTCGTGCGCCCGCTGGTCATCGATTCGCCGGCCGCGAAGGAACTCAAGCCAGGCGTTTCCACGCTCGTCGCGGTGGACAGCCTCGGGTCGGGCGAAGGGGACTACGTCCTCGTCGTCCAGGGCAGTTCCGCGCGCCTCGCGGCCGACGACAAGGATTCGCCGGTCGATGCCGTGGTGGTCGGGATCGTCGATACCGTGGATCTCGGCAAAACCGTCCTCTATAAAGTCCACTGATATTTATGGCTGCCATTGATGAAAAACTCGTTGTGAAAGTCGTCGGCGAAGTCCTCGCCCGGCTGAAGTCCCAGGCTCCGGCGGCGTCCGCCTCCGCGCCGTCAGGACTCGGTGTTTACGATGACATGAACGCCGCGATCGAAGCGGCCCAGCGCTCGTTCGAAAAACTTCGCGAGGGGGGGATGACCGCGCGGAAAAAAGCGATTGCCGTGATCCGCAAGCTCTGCGTCCAGAAGGCGAAGGAATGGGGGCAGATCGAGTTCGACGAGACGAAGATCGGCCGCCTCGACCACAAGATCGAGAAGCTCGGGATCTGCGGCGACCTCGTGCCCGGCGTGGAAATGCTGGACCGGATGGCCTTCAGCGGAGACTCCGGCCTCACGATTATCGACTACGCGCCATGGGGGGTCATCGGGGCGATCACACCTTCCACGCACAGCGTCCCCACCCTCACCGGCAATGCGATCAACATGGTCGCCGCCGGTAACGCGGTTGTTTACAACACGCACCCGGCCGCCGCCAAATGCGCAGCGGTCGCGATCCGCGAATACAACCAGGCGATCACCGCCGAGACCGGAATCACCGACCTCCTCACCACCGTCGTCAAACCCACGCTCGACACCTTTGATGCGCTGTGCAAACACCCGCACGTCAAGCTCCTGTGCGTCACCGGCGGACCGGCAGTCGTCGCCGCCGCGATGAAGTCCGGCAAGCGCGCCGTCTGCGCGGGTCCTGGAAACCCTCCGGTCGTCGTGGACGAAACCGCCGACTTGGATCATGCGGCGCGTTCGATCATCCAGGGAGCCTCCTACGACAACAACCTGCTCTGCATCGGGGAAAAGGAAGTCTTCGTCGTCGCTTCCGTCGCCGACAAACTCATGGATGCTCTCCGCCGGGCGGGGGCCGTCCAGCTTCACGCGAAGCAGATCGAATCGCTCGCGGACAAAGCGTTTGTCTTTCCGCAGGGCAAAGGGGCCGGCTGCCCGCACCCGGCCGTGAACCGCGATTTCGTCGGCCGCGATGCCGCCGTGCTCGCCAGGGCGATCGGCGTCGATGTCCCCGCCTCCACGCAGCTCCTCTTCGGCGAAACCAAGGAAGACCACATTTTTGTCGATGAGGAGCAGATGATGCCGTTCATCCCGGTCGTCCGCGTCCCGGATGTGGACGCCGCCATCGCTGCTGCCATCAGGGCCGAGCACGGATACAAGCACACCGGCATCATGCATTCGCAGAATATCCGGAACCTCACCAAGATGGCGCAGCAAATCGACACGACCCTCTTCATCAAGAACGGCCCCTCGATGACCGGCCTCGGGCTCGGCGGCGAGGGCTTCCTCAGCTTCAGCATCGCCACGCCCACCGGCGAGGGCGTCACCACGCCGATGACATTCACCCGCTCCCGCCGCTGCGTCATGGTCGAAAATTTGAATCTTTACTGACCCGCGAATCAAAAAAGAAACACGAAGAATTTGGCCCGCGAATTACGCGAATTAACGCAAATGGAAGATAACAAGCAGGAAATCCTTTTTAAGGCAGAGTCCTACGCAATCGTGGGGGCCTGCTTTGAGGTTTACAATGAACTCGGCTGCGGGTTCACGGAGCCTGTTTTTCAAGAGGCGTTGGAGATCGAGTTTTTGGCCAGAAAAATTCCTTTTAAATCGCAGGTCGATCTCCCGCTTTTTTACAAAGAGACGCAACTCAAACATAATTTCAGGGCGGATTTTCTCTGCCACGAAACGATCATCGTCGAGATCAAGGCGGTTTCGATTTTGACGGGCGAACACCGTGCCCAAGTCATGAACTACCTCCACGCCGGAAGGTTTCAGCTCGGGCTTCTAGTCAACTTCGGCATGCATCCCCGCTTGGAGCATGAACGTCTCGCCAATTCAAAACCAACCATTCGCGCTCATTCGCGTGATTCGCGGGCACCTTCTTTTCATTCATGAGAACTGCGACGATCCGCGGATATGCGACGAGCACGGTCAAGCACCCGAGCCTGCAAGGCCGGACGCTGCTGATCGCCGAGCCGGATTCACCGGATCTCGCGCCGCAGATCGTCCTCGACAACCTCGGTGCCGGGATCGGGCAGAAGGTCATGATTTCGAGCGACGGCAGCGAGGCGCGCAAAATCGTCGGCGACGAGCTCAGCCCGGCCCGCTGGTCGGTCCTCGGCCTCATCGATCCGGAAAGGAGCCTCTCCCTGTGAGGATGGGAACCGTCATCGGCCGGGTCACGCTTTCGGCCCGCAACCCGAAATTCCATGGCGAACGCCTCCTGCTTACGCTGCCATGGAAGGCCGAGACATTCCGCGGGGCTGACACCTTCGCCCCGGCGATTGTCGTTTACGACGACTTGGGAGCCGGCGTCGGCCAGCGGATCGCCATCAGCGAAGGCCGCGAGGCCGCCTGCCCGTTTCCTGAGCCCACGCCGGTTGACGCCTACTGCGCCGCCCTCGTGGACGAACATTTTTACAAAGACTAAACCATGAAACTATTCGCAGAAAAGGACGCCCACGCATTCGCCAAATCCGGAGCCACCGAGTTCCGCTTCAACCGCGACACCCGCCTCACTCCCGGTGCCAAAGATGTTTTTTCCGAGGCTGGCATCAAGGTCGTCTTCGACGCGGGAGCTGTTTCCGCCACGCCCGCGGCCGCCCCTGCGGGCACGACCGACGACCAGAAACTCTTCAACTCGCCCGATGCCGAACGGATCAAAAAAGAGATCTGCGACATCGGCCGCCGGATCTGGGCGCGCGAGTATTGCGATGGCAACGGCGGCAATATCAGCGCCCGGCTCGGCCCGGACCGTTTCCTCGTCACTCCGACCGGCGTGAGCAAGGGGTTCATGACCCCCGAAATGCTCAGCATGGTGGACATCAAGGGCACGCAGCTTGCGGGCACGTGGAAGCGCTCCAGCGAATTCACGACGCACGCCGCGATTTACGAGACAACGCCCGCTGCAACCTCGGTCTGCCACGCGCACCCGTGCCACGCGGGGGCGTTCGCGATCAAGGAACTCCAGCCGCCGGCCCGGCTCATCCCCGAGCTGGAAATCTTTGTCGGCACGGTCGCCGTCGCCGGATACCAGACGCCCGGATCTCCGGAAATCGCGGCCAGCATCCGCCCGCTCGCCCCGCAACACCAGTCGATCATCATGGGCTGCCACGGCGTCATCTGCTGGGGGAAATCCGTCGAGGACGCGTATTTCAAAATGGAGATCACCGACGCCTACTGCCGCACCGTCATCCTCGCGCAGGCGCTTCCGGGCGCGGCTTCGATCCCCTGCGAAAAGCTCGACGACCTCCTCAAAATAAAACAGGGGCTGGGCCTCCCGGACAACCGCTTCGAGCTCAAGAACGCGGAACTCTGCGAAGTCGATCCATGGGACCAGATGTGCGGCCAGCACGGCTGCTCGTCCCCGGTCAAGCCTTTCAACCCCATGCCCGCTCCCGAAACCGGAGCGGACGTGGAAAACCTCGTCCAAAAACTCACGGACGAAATCCTCGCGAACCTCAACAAATAATAAGCGGTGTTTCTTGTAGCGGAATTCTGAAAGAATTTCGACAACCGATTTTAATAAAAATCCTTATGAAAGTAGCAATCATCGGCGGTGGTGGTCGGGTCGGATCCTGCGCGGCATTCGCGCTCCAGTGCTCCGGCATCGTGAAAGAAATCGTGATGCTCGACGCCAACCAGGCGGCGGCGGAGGGCGAGGCCCTCGACCTCCTCCACGGCGCGGCCTACTGCGCGGACCAACAAATCTCGGCGGGCACCTACGCGGACTGCAAAGACGCGGACCTGATCTGCATCACCGCCGGGCTCCGCCGCAAGCCGGACGAATCCCGCCTCGACCTCATCAACCGCAACGTCACCCTCTTCCTCGGCATCCTCGAAAGCCTCAAGGGCGCGGGCCTGAAAAAGGAAGCGATCGTCTTCGTGGTCTCGAATCCGGTGGACATCCTCACGCAGCTTGCCGTCGAGAAGACCGGCCTCCCCGCCTCGCAGGTGCTCGGGCTCGGGACGGTTCTTGACACCTCGCGCTTCTGCTCGCTGATCGCCAGTTCGCTCGGCCTTCCGCCGACCCAGCTCCGTGCGATCATTCTCGGCGAGCACGGCGACACCATGCTCCCGATCTGGTCGTCCGCGACTGTGGACGGGTTTCCGCTCACGAAATTCAAAGGCGTCACCCCCGCATTCCAGACGCAAATTTTCGAGCGCACGCAGAAGAGCGGGGCCGAGGTCATCTCCCGCAAAGGCGGGGCCGGCTACGCGGTCGGCGTCGCGATCCGCGAGGTCATCGATTCCATCGCCCTCGACCGCCGCCGCATCCTCCCTGTCTCCAGCAGGATCAACAGCGCTTACGGCATCCGCGACATCAGCCTCAGCGTCCCCACGGTCGTCGGCCGCGCGGGCGTCATCGAACACGTCGAACTCGAACTCTGGCCAAAAGAACTCCAGGGCCTCCAAACCTCCGCCAAAGCTCTCAAGGACACCCTCGCGAAAATTTAGTTTCTTCTCAGCCCGCCAGCAGGCGGGTGAATCCCGCCCGCTCGAAGTGATCATCGTGGGTCAACGCCTCTTTGAGGCGCAACTCCCGCATGACGACAAAGCTGGTGACATCGGTGAAAGAATATCCCTGGTCCCGGTGTTTCAGAAAATAGTCGCGGGCCGCGAGAAATCTGGCATGCCCGATCACGGAGAGGGTCAACGCGGAGGATTCCTCCAACATTTCAAAAAACGCGTCCAGAGCCCGCGAGGCTCCACGGACCATGAGCAGCGTCGCGGTTTCGTCCACCACGTAGTCTGTCGTCAGGAGAGGGGCTTTTTTGGCCGCCAGGTTTTTCAGCAAAGCGCGCGCGGGGTCGTGCCAGGAATCCCTGCGATCGAAGAGGCTATACCAGCCCATGGTATCCACAAACACCGGCTTCATCGGCGGTAAATCATTGCATCGGCCGCCCGCGCATCCAGCCTCCCGCCCAGATCCTCGGCATGTTCGGCCAGGCGGTAAACCGGGTCATCAGATGAAATGGACTTGCCTCTTGCCGTAGGAAACAACTCGCCAACGGGACGGTTGCGGTAAGTGACCCGAAAACTCTCGCCCCGGAGCAACCGGCCAACCAGGCTTTTGGTGTTTTTCCTCACGTCCAGCATCGAAATCGTTTCCATCAGGTCAAAGTGCCACTTCTAGTGCCATTTGTCAAACTTCCCATTCTTCGCGTTGCGGAGCTTCAGAAACACCTCGACCAGCATCAGATCGCAGATCACCACGTCTTTTCTCCCCGCCATCTGCTGGAGAAAATCCCTGGCCCCAGCAAAATGGCCGGAGTCCTCGTTGGCCGAGTGGACGACGATGTTTGTGTCAAAGCAAACCCTATTCGGGCGGGGTTTTCCCCTGCGCCTCGAACCATTTTCGCAGGAACAGGAGATCCGGGGCGTCTTTTTCCCGGTGCGTGTGGCATTTCATCCGCCAGAGCAGTTCGGGCGAGGCAAAAGGAATCGGCACGCCCCCGATCTCGTGAACGACGACGCTTTTGCTGGCCTCGGCGTAGTCGATGCCCGACGCGCTCGCCATCAGGTCCACAAGGATTTCATCGGCAACGCGCACGACCAGATATTTTGAGACATCCCCCGGGTCGAGTTCCTTCACGGCTTTGTCCGACAGGATTTCAAGCGACTGAAAAACCCGGGCCTCATTTTCGAGATCGGCCGCGACTACCAGATCGACATCGCCGGTGGTGCGGGGATAGCCGGCCTGCATGATGGCAAAGCCTCCCACCACAAGGTAATTTGCCCCGAGCCTGTTGAGTTCGCGGCAAAGCGCCGTGAGATCTTCTTCGACCGGCGGGCGCGGGACTAAATCCCCTTCTTGCGGACCAATAAATTCATCATCCATTCGTCGGCCTCCTCATGGGAGTGAAATCGATATACGCCCCGGCGAACCGGATAGCCGCCCAAAAACTGCCTCAACGATCTCTGCAATCCCAAACCGTATTTCAAGGAATCCGTTGGAGCTACGCGCCGTCCCACGGTCTTCCCGATCGGGTCCTGCAGGTTGATGATCGGTTTCACTTTGGATCGATCCTACAACGAAACCACGGGGAGGTAAAGCGGATCACGCGCGCCGGACCGGCAGGTGCCCGGTGCAGTATTCGTTTCCGTCGGAAGCCACGCGGAACTCGGTGTCCGGGTGGGTGCGCTCGGTGGCCCCGCACACGGCGCAGGAGTGGAGGGCGGAATCGGCGGGGAGTTTCGCCGCCTCGAAGCGCTGTCGGCGCCCGCGGGTTTTGTGTGACGCCAGCGTCCCTTGGAAATAGGCCGGGGCGAAGAAGAGCAGGTAATTCCCCATGCACATGACCACGGCCATTTTCGCCGCGAGCGGGCCGAACAGCAAAACGTAGGCGGGGTAGATGAGGCTGAAGAGCGCCACCCATTTGATTTTCACCGGAAGGATGAGGAACAGCAGGATTTCGAGGTTCGGGGCGAGGGTCGCCACCGCGAGAAAGAGCGACAGGTTCAGAAAAAAATTCCCTCCCGACGCCCCGAAAATCAGCGCCGATCCGATGCAGAGGAGCATGCCGAGAAAATAGTAGGCATTCAGCCGGAACGCCCCCCAGCTCCCCTCGAGCAGATCTCCGAGCCACCAGGTGAACATCAGGTAGAAGATGATCCAGAAAAAATCCAGGGTCGTGGGGAGGAATACCCAGCTCACCAGCCGCCAGACTTGGCCGTGCAGGATGGCCGCGCGGTCCAGTTCGAGAACTTGCGCGTAATCGTGGTTGGCGGTGACCAGGATGAAAACGAGCGCGTTGAGCGCGACGACGTAGCGGATGAGGCCGTGGATCGCAAACCGGGAAAGCGAACGTTCGAGGCGGTCGATCATCACTTTCCGACATATTCCCCGAAGATCAGGGTGTATCCGTCCGGGTCGGTCAGGGAGAACTCCTTCATGTTCGAGGCGGAGGTTTTGAGTTCGGTGGCGAGTTTCACGCCCGAGGCTTTGACCTGCTTGTAGTAACCGTCGATGCGGACCATCTGGATGTAGAACGACGGCTTGTATCCCTTGGTCGCGTTCTTGTCGAAGACGAACCCGATCTGCACGTTGTCCCGTTCGACGGCGACGTAGTTCCCGCTCTGCAACTTCATCTCGAACCCGAGCTTGCTGGCGTAGAATTCGACGGCCTGTTTCAGGCTGCTGACCGCCAAGGTGGGGATCAGGGCCACAAGCTCCGGCTTGGCCTCGAGCCGGATCAGGCCGTCCGGCCCCGGCTGGACATTCGTCTGTTTGTTTGTCTGGGCACGGGAACTCGGAGCAGCCAGAACCGCCGCCAGCGCGATAGCCACAGGAAGAAATCTCATGGCGGAATTTTACATCCCTTGCGGTCCGGATGCCAACAAATCCTTGCCCCTCCGGCATCCGAAGAATGACCGCCTGCTGCGCCAGGCGGGTCGTTTCGCCTGCCTCCCATTGCCTTTCGATATCGAGCCCCGTGCCGTTGGCAGCGGCTATTTTGCGCGGGGTGGCATCGCCTACCGCTTTTGCGCTTTGTTGAACAAGAGGTTGTCAATATATCCATAGCGGTTGCCGCCTCCGCCGTCCGGTTTTTCGAACCATTGTATCTCCACCTTCGCAACATGCGCCCAGTCAAGCACGACGGGAAGAACAAACTGCTCCTTGGACGGCGCGAAATTCACAAGCTTCCGGAACGATGCCCCGGAGGGATCATACCCGGTGATGACGGCGCTCTTGGCTGTGCCATCAGGCCTCCAAACCAAATCCAGAGAATAGAGGTCGAACGGTTTAAGGTCCGCGCGCTGGATGCAATGGCTGCGCCCCCAATTGACTCCGAGCACATGGTTCTCAGGCCCCTGCACCGTGAGAACACTGCGGCCTTTTTCGGTGAACAGGTAGTCTTTCAACTTCAGCTCGGTCGGCTTCTTGTTGTCCGGCGTCGCAGTGTTCACCGGTTGATCCTCGAAATCGACCAGGGTCTCCGGTTCTGTCGAGCGATGGGCGGCGCGCTGCTCGTTGGAACTCATGCTGAGCAAGCCGTCCGCATCCGAGGCCTGCACGACAAAGTAATACACCGCGTCAGTATCCAGGCCGTCAATGGTGAGAGTGGTCGCGTTGCCAGCTTTCACGGAGGTGGTGTAGTTTCCGGAAACCGTGCCGTAATAAACGATATAGCCGGTGGCCGCCGGGACAGGGTTCCATGCGAGAACGCAACTGCCGTTGCCGAAGTTTGCCGGGGCGAGGGTCGGAGCCTCGGGGCCGCCGGGCATGGAGATCGCGATGTTTTTCACGGCGATGGGTCCGGTTCCGGAGTTTCGGATTTTGACCGTATGCTGGCCCTTGGTGAGTTTGACGTTCGCGCCGGGATCGCCCGCCACTCCGCCCGACTCGACCACGGGATGCAAATCATCGACGAGGAGGTCGAAGGGAATACCCTCTCCGAGGATTTCCGGGGCCAGGTGGTAGGTTTGCGTCGCCGGCGCGATGATATTCCAACTGGCCCACGCGCCCTGCGCGGCGAGACTCCCGGCCATATCCGCATTGCTGGTGGACAGGAGCGTGATGGTGGCCGGAGTCAAGGTCCCGGGAATGAGCGCGCCGAAATTGGCTTCCGCGGCCAGTTGATCATTTTGCCTGATGGCGGCTTTCACGAGGGGATACTGCACCGCGTTATCGGTGTCATCCCCTGGCCATTGCGCGTAGTAATAGCAGAACAAGGCGCCCCCGCCGCTGGTATAGACATCAATGGCCTTTTTGTCCGCGTCAAGGGTTAACGGGCTGGCGTATTTGCAGTAGGCATGGATGGGCTTCTGGTCGAAATCACCGCCGACCGACCATCCGCCTTCGTAAGCCATGGTCTTCAACCCCCAGGCGGCAGCCCAGTTCACCTCGCTGTGCAGGGCGTTGATGAAGGCATTGATCCCTCCCCTCGGGTCCTGGCCGTTGGCCTCGCCCATGGCCGGAAAGTAACTGCACCCCGGGCCATAAATACTCTCCACATTGAGAATTTTCATGTCGTCGAAGAAGAGGAACTTTCCGGGGCCCCCGGCACCTTTGATCTGGATGGTATGCGCACCGGGCTTGGTAATCGGAACAACAGCCGAACCCCACCCGATGGCGAGATCGTCGGCGCGCCGCTCAAAACCGCCGGGAGACCAAGGCCCGTCAGCGACCTTGTTAGGCGGATTGATCCCGCCCACCGGAGTGCACTTGACGTCATCGACATAGATATCCACCGCATTGGCGGCACCGGGCTTTATGGCCGCGTTAAACCCGATGGCGTAGTTGCCGGGCTTGGTGAAGTTCACCGTCTGGCTCATCGTGCCGTCTCCCTCGATATAGGCCGCCTGCTTGCCTTCCGGTGCATCGCAGATAAACCCGAGATCGCCTTCCGGTTCGGTGGCATAGGTGAAATTGACCGCCCCAACACCTTCCGTGCCGCTTTCGACCGGTTTAAAGGCCCCCTCAGGACTCGTCACCGCCGCGTTGATGGTAATCCCGGGCGCGGGTGTCCCGGTGGCCTTAGGGTAACAACTGTCCGCGCCCTCATGGCTCATAAGGTAATAGGAAGTGTTGGCTTCGAGTTTCAGCGGGATTTGCAAATTCCGGGTCCAACCTGGTTCGATAACCCTGGTCCATGCGACCTGGTCAGGGGTAGTCCCCTCGGTATTGATATTGTTAGCGAGAAGGGGGGCCCCGCCCGTCTTGAAGATCGCGATGTTGTGCAAGCGGGCCTGGTATGTGTAGTCGGGTTTTTCGGGACCCGACATCCGACCGACATCATAGACGTAAACCGGTTTGTCGCCCACGGTGAATTTGAAACCGATCCAACCTTTCTCCGCCGGGGTGGTTGCCTCCCCCAGTATTTGCCCGGTGATGGCCTGGCGGCGGGCGATATTGCGGCAGATGCCCGCATTCCCGGTAAATGTCCAGCCGCTCCCCTTGGGATCGGCTTGCGAGACCCCATCGGCAAGAGCGGGGGTTTCAAAACTGCCATTCGCGAGCCGCACATCGCGGTCCACGCCCGCAGGATAAATCGAACCGTAATAAATCGCGCCGCCCCCGCCCCAGATATAATAGCTGACCGGATGCGGTTCGCCGACGAAGGTGCTTTTCGGGTCGGTCTTGTTGAAGTAACCATCGAGAAATTCTCCCATCCGATTCCCATACATGCCGTACTGGTCGAAAAGCAGAACCCGGATGCGGTCGCCCATCGCGGCATCCCCAAAAACAGCGCGAAAGGCATTGCTGATATTGACCGATTGCACAGCCTGCCAGCGGCTGATATCCCCCGCGCCCTTGCCGTCGTAGGTGACGGCCAGACCGTCCGGGGTTTTCTTTGCCGCCGCGTTGTTGCTGTCGTCTCTCGCCCAGCCGAATTGCGGGAATCCAAAATTCCAGACCTCGTTGCCGTATTCGATATAGAAACGCAGGTTGGTATTCAGTGGCGGATAGGCCGGCCCGGACGCGGGCCACTGGCTGTAAGAGGTGTAAGGTTTCACACCATCGGAGCCATATTTCATGAGATTGGCAAGATTGACATGGTAATCGTGATCTGTGTGGACAGGAATGCTGAGGTACAGATCCTTCCCAAGTTCATTCGCCAGCATAATCGCGTATTCCCAACAAACCTTGCTTGCCCATGCCGGGCTTTTCGGCATGCTGCCGAACGCGTTCGGCATCGAGGGCAGAGTCCGGTCCGACCACACGCGCTCATCCGCAAAGCCGGCCTGAATGAAACGCAGGACCTCGTAGTTTTCCAGGACGGCTTTCACTCCGGGGTAAACAATCGTGCCCGGCTCGCAGGGCGGAGCGCCTGGCGCCATGGATTGCGGACGCATCATGTGAAGATTGGTGATGCCGCTATTAGGGGCTGCATTCTTGTCGCGTTGCGTGTTGGTGAAAACGAGAGCATACTGGATATTTCTCCCTTCGCTATGCGGCGGCGTCACCAGCGCGGTGGTGGTGTTGGTCTTTTCATCATAGCCGACACCGGACGGCAGGGTCTTCTTGTACTCTTCGCCATTGACCACGAAAGTTCCCTCGCCACCGTACCATCGCATCTGGCAGGCCACGTCGGCCTTGCCAGTAAATTGCATCAGGAAGGCACTATTACCGAAACTCGTGTTCGCACGGATGCATGCGTCTGTTTTCGGCCACCCACAGTCGTCCAAGTCCGCAGGAGCAAGATTCTTGCCGTCTCGCGGATTTGCGGCATCGGCAAAGAAAATGGGACCGTTCTCGCCCAGACAATATTTCGAATCATCGGCAAAAAGCTTGTCAACGCATTTATCGACATTCAACCCGCGTACGCTGAGCGGATCGACGACTTCCTGCGGAGTGGAAGGGCTGGACCATTTGAGGGTCATCTTCGCCGGACCGGTCTCCTGACGATATTCGATTTTGATATCGTAGGCGGTTCCGGCCGTCAGACTAACCGGTTTGCTGCTCACGGCGGAGCCATTCGACCAACGGTCGATGACCAGGTCTTTGCCGATCCAGACCCTCACCCCCTGGCCCGTGTCCGCGGTGAACGTGTAGGGCTCGCTGAAGCGCGGCACCAGTTTCCCGGTCCAGCGCACCGTGAAGTTGTCGTGCGGGAAATTATGAAAGGCGGGGGTCAGCGACCCTCCGACCGGCGCATTCGATCCCCAATCAAAGCTGAGCCGGTTATCTTGACGGACGAATGCCGGCGGCGCTGTCAGATGAGCGTTTGGAAAGTATTCCCCTTTCAACCCGCAAGCCGTATAACCTCCGCCAACGGCAGCAACAGATCGGTTGGCCGAAAGGCAGACGAAAAGGATGGAAATCAATAAAAGGATGGGGGTTGTTTTTCGGTTCATGGTGTTGTTTTTAAGTGGATCAAGGGGGGTAATCCGGCGATACGCCGGTTGTTTGCGATATCTGCCTTCGCGAGGAAGCAATTTCAACGGGCTGTTCGGATTGTCCAGCCTCATTTGGTTGGCTCCTCAAACAGCATGTGCGTGATCGCACAGCCGGTGGAACGCGGGTTTTTCTCGTTCTTTGCCACGACCTTGATCGTGTGCGGGCCTTCTCCGCTCAACCCCCGCTTGATGAAAGCAAACTGCCAGATGAGACGCTCGGAAGCCCAGCAGTCCGCCGTCCCTTGCCATTTGCCGTCCAAATACACATCCGCCTGCCCCTGGTCGGGTCCCGCCACCGCGCGCCAGTAGATGTCCTTGCCTTTAAAGGGGAACTCGACGGAAGCGCCTTTTTCATTCGAGGTTTTCGCCAGGCCCTTGTAGTAGGACTTATCGGCCTGGTCGGACCAGGCCCCGGCATACTTTACCTCCGGATCGCCGCATCCGACGATTCTGGTCTGCCGCGCCTCGATCGGATCCGAGGATTCGGGGAATGTCTCCAGATTATACAGATGGCCGGGATTGGCTGAGATTGCTTCGATGCCTGTCGTTGCACTGGAAAGGAAAATTGATGGTTGCGTGAATTCACAGGCCGGTTTGGTCTCACCTCGGCCTAGGGCAACACGGAAGCGTTTTCCCGCAGTCCACCAGGATCCGTAAACATAGAAGTTGTCGCCGGAGTTACTAATGTCGTTCTTCTCCGCATTGGTCGGCCACGTGGCATATAGGTCTTTGACACCCCAATACTTTCCGCCGAGATAAAAAGACGGACTCCAATCCTGTTTGGACAAATCCGTGCAATACGAAATGCCGCTCACGTAATTGAAAGAGAGATATTTTTTCAGATAGGTGTTATAGGTCACAACATAGCCGTTCACATAAGATGCCTTGCCGCCGAGCCCCGGCTCGTTCCATGCGCCCTCGTAGAACTTCCGCCATTTCCCCGGCACCATCTTGTCGGCGATGGCGCAACGCGCCACAGTATGACGTAAGAGCCCAGTCCCGCCACCCCATGTGTACTGGCTGGCGAAGATGTACACGAATCCGTTGCGTTCGTCCGCATAGATGACATGGTCGCCGGCACCACCTGAATAAATCGGCCCCTTGAAATCCTTCTGGGATCGGCGCGGCGCGCCGGGCGCGTTGTCGGTAATGATCGGCCCTTCGTATTTCCAGGTCAGTCCCTTGTCGTCGCTGCTCGCCAGGTGGATCTCGCGCAAGATCGGATTCACGAGGCCATGCAGCTCGACATGCAGGGGCGCGTAAAGTTTTTTGTCGCTGGCGTCATACCACATTCCGCCGAGAATGTAGTAGGCCGGGGCATCCGGAGCGCTTGGAAAGGTATCGGCAATCAGCTTCCCATCCGGCTGCCTGACGGCATTCTCGATGTTCGTACCCTTGTAGCGATAGACGGGATTCTGATAGCCGTTCTTGGTGATGACCCAGAACTCACCATCGATCATGACTGGACTATAGGGAAAATCCATTCCCCAGGACGGATTGTTCTTGCTCATGTAATCCGGCCTGTTTTCGAATGGTTCCTCCGTCACTTTGATCGTAAAGGGCAGGGTGGGATTCGTATTGTACGGCATAGTGTTCTCCTCGGCCCGCAGCATGGCGGCACTCGATGCCGCCACGCATAGGACAATGTTAATGGCTGTTGATTTCATTTTTGTTTTCAGCCTTCATTTCCAGCCTGCTTCACTCCTCCCACGGAAAGCGCGTCCAGGGGAGATCAACAATCCCGGCATTCAGGTCGGCGGGATCGACGAGGATCAAGTGCGCCTCGAATTTGATGGCGTCAGCCGGGCGGAGGAACTTGGCTAAAACCTCATTATAGCCGGGGCGGAGCGTCACATCGAGATAGCCCTGCGTCTTATGACCATGGGGCCGGAACAGTTCGACTTCCAAGGCGTTGTGAAGGGATTGGCCGTTGACCCATGATTTGATTGATCCCGTGGTCGGAAGGCCCAAAACCACCGGGCGTTCAACGGGAGAGTAAAAGAACGCCTGGACATAGATCACGTGATTGGCGGGAAGGAGGGAATCGAGCGCCAGGTCATGGCCGAGCGCAGAATGGACGAACCAGTCACCGTTTCGGGAATGCTCGTCGAGGAGCCCGTCATTTGCATGCTCTGGTTCAAACGGGTGCTCGAGCAGTTCAGCCCGCGTTGCGTCGGCGATGGTATAGGGCCGGGAGGCTCGCATCCGGCGGGCGCCGATCAACACGACCGGCGCGGCGAGTTCGGCCGTGCGCTGGGGCGAGTCGATGTGGAAATCGAGGGTGTTGGTGTTTTCCAAC
>Ga0118677_10004879_pt1 | contig 24033 bp, 21 predicted proteins | sample AliMusrvi5mmetaG_FD_86154 | JGI IMG/M metagenome (GOLD analysis project Ga0118677, IMG submission 86154)
CATGAAATGCATGCTACAGATTTGGCAAGGTTGATCGAGTCTCCCAGTTTCACTGAGGTTGCCGTCGGACTCGCAACCATCAATGCTCTACTTCCAAGAAACCCTGATCAATGGATGGAACTCAATGCAGTAGATTACCTGACTCAATATGGCGTAAATAAAAATGTGGCCGTTGTGGGTCATTTTCCTTTTATTAATCGGCTTAGACTATTGGTCAAAAATTTATGGGTGCTTGAATTAAACCCAAGAGATGGGGATTTACCAGCACAAGCCGCTCTTGAAATCATTCCTCAGGCTGATTTGGTGGCCATTACTGCGACAACTTTAATTAACAAAACATTTCAAGGTTTGATTGAGCTGTGTCGACCCGATGCACATGTTGTTCTAATCGGTCCAAGCACTCCTCTTTCACCAATTTTGCATGATTATGGAATTGATGTCATATCTGGAACAATTGTCACCGACCCAAAGGCAACCTTATTGGGCATCAGCCAGGGAACATCCTTGCACCAGCTTCGCCAGGCAGAGACTATCCGTTTAGTCACTATTAAAAAGGATTATAAAAATGGAAAATAATGAATTCTTTAAAAATTACAGATTGTTCGTTATTTTCAGGCTGCACGATATGGAAAGTCAACCTTATTTCAAAATGAGCACACCCTGGTAGGCTTGAACTGTCTGGAACCTGGACAGGAAATGGCAAAACATGTTCGTGAGGTTCAATGCCGTTTTTATGTGGTTCTGGAAGGGATTGGGCATGTTTGGGTTGATGCTGAGCAAGAGGAAACCAATAAAGGAACGATAATCTGGGTGCCTTCAGGTCATACACACTGAATCATAAATACTGGGATCGAATCAATGGCACTGTTGGTGGGAATTACATCATCTCGGACCGATTGATTGATAGAAATTTGGATATATTCTCGCATGGAATTGAATTTTTGGCGCAGATCAGAAACGCCAAAAAAAGGACATAGGACCTTAACAAATTATGCAACGGACTGTCGTGCGGTGATAACGAAGCAACCTTGGCTGAGCGGGTAGGATGTAATTATTTGACGGAAAAAATATACTTACAAAACCAGGTTAGTCTGGCGGATAACCCAAAAGAGCGAGCCAATCGTCAGTGCCCAAATCAATCCCGACGATTTCGTAAGAACTATTACCCTTGCATGACCCGCGGTCAAACTTGTGTATATTGAACCATAAAACGAACAGATTCAAGAATAATTGCCTGCTGGTCAAATAAGTTCACTCTCGACGACGAACCAGATAGGGACGTAAATCGTTGGTGGTGGTTTCGGCGGCACAACTGGTTCGCACCGTTCTTTCAAGCATATTCAAGAGTTTTTCGGCCAACTTTTTGAGTTTTGGATCGTCTTCAATCCAGGCTGCCAGCCATTGTTGACCTTTCAAAGAAGCTCCGCGAAAATTCTTGTGCCAATCCTGCTGGAGAGCATGTTCCAACCGCCAAAAACGCGCTACACTGGCTTGAAAGTAAGCCGCCGAAGCGTGATCTTGGAAATGTTTGTTCGGTCTGCGCTTGCTAATCGGACAGTGGTTCAACGATATGAATAACCAGCATCATTTACTTCAGCATAAACTGTTATGTTGATTTCCAACTAAACAATTCGGACATTTACAAATAACCTTATCGCTTTAATATTTCCTGCAAGGTTGATTTTGTAAGAATAGATTATACTCTATCTTGACGTCAGGTTACCCTTCAAATACCGTCATAATAGAGTTGTTTTTCGGTTTTATTGACATAATATCAGAAATGTCTTAGACTCTATCCTGACACAATTGAAGGGATACAGTATGGAAGAAAACAAGGTTGGTTATATCCGCGTCAGTTCATTTGATCAAAACACTGACCGCCAATTGGATGGATTAAAGCTTGATCGGGTGTTTATTGACAAGGCTTCCGGTAAAGATATTCACCGTCCAGAGCTCGAAAAGCTCCTTTCATACGTAAGACCAGGAGATACGATTGTTGTGCATAGCATGGATCGACTGGCCCGCAATCTGGATAATTTGAGACAACTGGTTCATACTTTAACGAGTAGGGGAGTCGGGGTTCAATTTATAAAAGAAAGCCTGACCTTTACCGGTGAAGATTCTCCGATGTCAACTCTTCTCTTATCCGTTATGGGTGCCTTTGCGGAATTTGAACGGGCTTTGATCCGTGAAAGGCAGCTTGAAGGGATTACTTTGGCTAAAAAACGGGGGGCATTTAAGGGCAGAAAAAAGGTGCTGACAGCCGAACAAGTAAAAAAAATCAAGGAGCGAATTGCGGCTGGTGAGATGAAGTCCAGAATAGCAAGAGATTTTGGAATCAGCCGGGAAACGCTTTACCATTATTTGAAGGAAAATTAATAATACTCATTGAAGTAGCTTTTTTTGTAATGAAATTTCTGTGTTTCTGCTGGCCGTTTTGTCCCAAATATGCAAGGTACGTGCGCCGTGGTACGGCGGATTGAATCGAGTTCAAAGAACTCTATAGGAAGGTGCAATGTAAAACCTATAAGCCCAACCGACTGAACCGGAGGGGAAACCCGACGGAGAGCACAGCCTGTCGGTAAAGCGGAGTGAGGCAAAGCTGGTGCAGCCAAGACGCTTCCGCAAGGGCTGGCTAACATGGTGAAAGCTGGATTGCTTGAATCCCAATATCCAGAGGCCGAAGCAAAGGCTTGCAGGAAAACCAGATGAAACCTGCATCCGATGAGTAGAGTCATCAGGGTACCGTATGACTTGAATGCACCAAAATCGGATCATGCCTCAATGAGAGGTGGTAAGGATATGAATGGGACACCTAAATTGGCCTGATATTGTTCAATCCGCATGGAACGCGGGATGGCCTAAAAGTCGAGAGGCTCAGGGTCACGGAGTCTCCGTAGTAGTCTGAGATAGGGAAAGCCTATCACACACAGCACCTGTGGTTCTGTGCAGGTGTGGCGAAGGGAGACAGGTAAACCAAACTTCGAGAACAATGGAGGCGTGCGAAATGCAAAATGCTCAAACGTATCTTGAAGTAGTCAGGGATCGAGGCGAAAGGAGGCTCGAACTTCGTAGAGTTTATCGTCAACTCAAAAATCAAGAGTTATTTCTGTTAGCATACGCAAAGTTATATGCCAATGCGGGAGCGCTTACCCCAGGAATAGACCCGAAGGATACAATTGACGCAATGTCCCTCAAGAAAATAGATAGCATCATTCATGCCTTAGAAACAGGGACATACCGATGGAAACCGGTCCGAAGGGAATATATTCCCAAGAAAAACGGCAAACTCAGACCATTAGGATTACCTTCCTGGTCAGATAAATTATTACAGGAAGTGCTTCGCATGATCCTAAGTGCTTATTATGAGCCGCAATTCTCGGAAAATTCTCATGGATTTCGACCTGGGCGGGGTTGTCATACTGCACTACAAAACATTTACCTCACTTGGAAAGGAACCAAATGGTTTATTGAGGGCGACATCAAAGGTTGCTTCGATAACATCTGTCATTCGAAGTTGTTAGAGATCCTCAGTCGCAATATCAAAGATGAACGCTTAATGAAACTTATCAAAGGAATGTTGGATGCAGGGTATATGGAAGATTGGAAATACAACCAAACCTATTCTGGCGTGCCTCAAGGTGGAGTGTGCAGTCCGATATTAACAAACGTCTTCCTAAACGAACTTGATACCTACATTGAGCAAGTCCTTATCCCTCAATATACCAAAGGTGACAGAAGGCGGGTTAATCCAGAATATGCACGTATTCGAGAAGCCCAACTCGCGGCCAAGAAAAATGGCAATCTCAAAAAGCATCGGCTCTTACGAAAGATACAACAAAACATGCCATCAAAAGTAACGGATGATCCGGATTATCGAAGACTTCGTTACTGTAGATATGCAGATGATTGTGCGCCACGAAAGCTCAAAGCGCAAGAAAGTGTCAGAGCTGAGCTGTACAGAAGATGAGGGCTGGGCCCCTCGGAGCCGCCATGCAGGTGGAGGCTTCAAACCACCGTAAGCGGCTATGGACAAAAGCCACGGTCGTGAGCGTTACGGAAAAGGCAGAGCAAGACTCTGTCAGGTAAGTGTGATGGAGACGAACACAAGTGAATCGCTGATAAAGTGTCGAAAGCGTATGGACGTCATCAAAACCAGGGGGGAGTCGTTGACCTGGGATAAGTCTGGAAGAAACCTGATTACTGACCAGACGGTGACCGGCATGAAGGCGGCGTGAACATCACACAGGCTTTTGTACGGAACGTGGGAACCTACGACTCCGATGATAATGGAAAAATCCAAGCGGAAATCCCGCAAGGATGAAAGTACAGATGCGGAGTATAGGGGCGGATTAACCCGTAGTAGCGATGAAGCCACTAAAAAGGTGGTGGAGCGAAGGGGTTGGGTTGTCCAGTTTTGGACAATGTGTCAACTACAAACAAGTAGGAGGAACCTTTGGACAAAACAAAACCGTATGATATTCCAAAGCAAACAGTATGGGATGCGTACAAGCGAGTAAAAGCGAATAAAGGAGCAGCCGGGATAGATGAAGAGACAATCGAAAAGTTCGAAGAAAATCTAAAAGATAATCTCTACAAAATCTGGAATCGGATGTCGTCAGGGAGCTACTTTCCCCCGCCAGTCAAAGCAGTGGAAATACCAAAGAAAAGCGGAGGGGTAAGGGTACTGGGAATTCCCACGGTTTCGGACCGCATTGCACAAATGACGGTCAAAATGCATTTTGAACCGAAAGTGGAACCCATCTTTCACAAAGACTCCTATGGGTACAGACCAGGAAAGTCAGCCATTGATGCCGTACAAATAACAAGAGAAAGATGCTGGCGTTATGACTGGGTGTTGGAATTTGATATTAAGAAACTGTTTGACCGGATCGACCACGAACTGCTGATGAAAGCGGTCAAGAAACATACAGATAGCGAGTGGGAGATACTCTATATTGAGAGATGGCTGAAAGCTCCTTTCCAAAAGCAAGATGGAAGCATAATAGAGCGAACATCAGGCACACCCCAAGGCGGGGTAATTAGCCCGATATTAGCGAATCTATTCATGCATTATGCATTTGACAAATGGATGGACAGAGAAAAGGCGCAAAATCCGTGGGCAAGATACGCGGATGATGCAGTGATCCATTGTAGAACAAAAGAGGAAGCTGAAGCCCTATTGATAAAACTAGAGAAACGGTTCAAGGAGTGTGGATTGGAAATGCACCCAGAGAAAACCCGGATTGTGTACTGCAAAGATGACGACCGAAAAGGAAATTACCCTGAGACCAAGTTTGACTTTCTTGGTTATACGTTTCGACCAAGAAGGTCAAAGAACCGATGGGGTAAGTATTTCATCAACTTCTCACCAGCGGTGAGCAACGATGCCTGCAAAGCAATGAGACAGACCATCAGAGGTTGGCGGATGCAACTGAAACCAGACAAAGAAATTGACGAACTTTCCAAGATGTTTAACGCATCTATTCGAGGATGGATCAATTACTACGGCCACTTTTATAAATCGCAGCTCTATCCAGTGCTACGCCACATGAACGATGCCTTGATTCACTGGGCACGACGGAAATACAAGAAATTGGAGCGGCACAAAACCAGAGCAATATTTTGGATGGGGCGACTTGCTGAGAATCGACCTGAATTGTTTGCCCATTGGCAGATGGGAATTCTGCCTGCGGTTGGATGATGGGAGCCGGATGAGCTGAGAGGTTCACGTCCGTTTCTGAGAGAGCCCGAGGGTGAAATTCCCTCGGGCCACTCACCTTTTACTTGGTTTTGTTGGCACACATCAGGAAGCTGAAGAAATCAGGAAGAAAATTGGGGAATTTTTACAGACTTTAGGTTTGAATTTGTCTGAAGAAAAGACACTAATCACCCATGCTACTGAAGAAAGTGCTCGGTTTCTTGGTTATGAAATCCGCATGGCAATGAGCAATACCCGAATGTGCAGGCATGCCCGCTCAATTAATGGACATGCACTTCTCAGTGTTCCAGATCATATCGCTAAGGAGTGGAAAAACCGTTATACCCATAATGGAAAACCCTGTCATAGGAAAGAACTCTTGGAACAGTCCGACCACGATATTGTGGCTACCTACGGGATGGAATTCCAGGGATTAGTCAATTATTATGTATTGGCATATGATGTGGCTAAGAAACTGTATCCCGTCAAATGGGCGTATGAGCAATCCCTCGTTAAAACCCTGGCCAGCAAACATAAAAGGCCAGTAACCTGGGCATATCGCAAATACAAACGGAAGCTAAATAATGGAATTACTGGGATCGTAGTCGAAACAATACGAGAAGGCAAGAAACCTCTGATTGCGAAATTCGGAGCAACACCTATTTGCCAAGATAAACGGTCTATCATTCCCGACCAGAAAACACAACTTTTCCCAAGCCGAAACGAACTGATAAAACGTCTTTTAGCAAATCAATGCGAAATCTGCGGGTCAACGGAGAGTATTCAGGTTCACCATATCCGAAAACTCAAAGACATCGAAAATCGGTATAAAGGACGTCCTGACCCACCCAGATGGGCGGTCAGGCAGATGGAAATCCGGCGAAAAACTCTGGTGGTATGTGAAATTTGTCATCAGGAAATACATGCTGGCACATATGATGGGCCCAAACTGAAATAAGGTTTACTGGAGAGCCGTGTAATGGGAAACTATTAAGCACGGTTTGGCGGGGGGCGGTTGGAAACACAGGTTATGCTGTGCGCTGGCCGCCTACCCAACCCATATAAGTTAATAGGTGAGCCACCCATAAGAACACGGTCTCTAAAAAACGGTTTGTTATTCACAATATCCTTCGATCAACTTGGCCACGGCTTCTTCTTCATTGGTTGTTTTGATCAACTCAACAACATGATTAGGCTTGGAATTGTCATCCATATTGACCACAAAGCTGTTGGAAAAGGTTGAGTAGAAAAGCCATTTATCATTCACCCTTAATCTGCTGCTCAAACGTCCATTCTTTGTCTTTAAAAGGTCCAAAAAGGTTTTAATATTTCCACTTAAAACCGTCCCATCAACCACCTTTGCAACAGCGACTTCTTCGCTGGTTGTTCTGATCAGTTCTTCGGAGGTTCGAGAGCTTTTTCTTTTTGGAGTGTGCAAACTTACCACATATTTTTCATCATCCTGATCAAAGGTAATCGACATATTGTTTACGCAATTTAATGTTGCACGGAAAAAACCACAATTCAGAGCATCTGTCACCGTCTTGACTTCGAGATGATCTTTATGTCCACCACCACCACCATCATCCTCATCATCACTCAGAATATATTCCAAGTAATACTCCATCAGTTTTTTAACAGCTTCTTCTTCGTCCTTTGTGGTGAAAGGCGTAGACCATTGGGGGTCATAATTAGACCGATATTCCTCGATCTGATATGTACCGGCAAGGCAGGATAGAAACCATCTATCAGACAAATCCAATTTTGCACCCACCTTATCGCTTTTTATCGCCTCAAGCACCGTTTTTATTGTGGATGCTTCGCTTTTATCGATTTCTCCTCTAATTAGATTACCAACGGCGGCTTTCTCGCGGATCGTTCTGATCATTTCAACATCATTCATCCTGTTGAACACCACAAAAGTATCCTCGTCGTTATCAAATATTAAACTTTTACTTCCAACAAACAGTTGTGCCGGAAGTTGATCGTGTTTCAGAATATCCAAAACGGTTTTGACATCGGTGAGATTAATATCTTCATCATCATATTCATCATCGTCGTCATCATCCATGTCTTCCATCCTGGACTCAATTAACTCATTAGCAAGTCGCAAAACACAACTTCGGAACAGATCATCCAGGTTATCATCCGTGACTTTGATTCTGGCAATAACAAGATATTCCGGGTTGAGAAAATTTGTTTCCAATTTGTCGTGGATTATTTTTACCATACCAGTATTCGGCATCCAGAAAGTCAATTGCATGATTAACTGTTCAACTTCTTCGTCTGTGACGTTAAAGGTAAACTCTTCGCTTTTTGAAAATATCGTGGCTCTACTAAAAACAAAGGTTATTTCAGGAAGGGCTTCAACCTTTTTCTTTTTATCAATGGCAACTGCCTTTTTTCCAAAATCATTAGCTGGAATGGATATCCCCTTCGATGCAGGAATTTTGACCCCATCAAAAGCGACCTTGGCACTGATCAAACGGTGAGGATTAATAAAAAGGACAGAATCGTATGTGGGAACAATGAGAAAATGCCTGGAAAAGCCAGTACCGGAAATTTCGTTTTCAACAAAAGGCACCTGGTCCCTTCTTATCCGGTAATCGTAGCTGATTGAGTTATCTTTACTTTCAAATGAGACCTGTAGAGTGTGTGTCAATGGATTATGAGGATTCAAATCCCGCAACAGAGATAAATACGCTTCCAGTTGGAATAAACTGCCTAAAAATGCATCATCATTATCCATTGAATAATCTCCTTAATATTTTCTCGTAGCTGATCACCTATATAAATATACTAAAGCATTGGCTTAAAATCGAACGATTTGCAATGAATTTCTGTTGTAAGCGGTTAAATAAAAAAGGGGGCATAATAACTCGTGCATGTTATTCTACTCTCGGGCCTAATTTCTGCCAAAATTCATTCAGGACACTCTGCCATTTGACCTGTCCACCTGCGATCTCGTCGAGCTGCTCCTCCATGCGGGCCGTAAAGCCGTAATCAAAAATATCAGCAAACCCGGTCAACAGGAAGGCAAGAACCTGGCGTCCAACCTCGGTAGAGATCAAGGCCTTGTTCCTTCCGCTCCCGCTTTCCACGTACTTTCTTTCCAGCAGAACTTCTACGATGCTGGCGTAGGTGCTGGGTCTTCCCAGACCGCGCTTCTCCAGCTCATGGATCAGGCTGGCCTGGGAATATCGTTTGGGTGGCTCTGTCATGTGTTTTTCAGGATGGAATTTTACAAACCTGAGTGCCTGTCCTGACTGGAGATCAGGCAGCTTGCTTTCTTTTTCCTGGTCGTCCTCATCTACTTCGTAGGCGGCCAGAAAGCCGGGTTCCAACAACGTTCGCCCGACACAGCGAAACAGATAGGACATGCCGGATTTGCCCGCTGCCGGAACGTCTACCGTTGTGACACTGTATGATGCAGGTTTCATCTGGGAGGCAATGAAACGCCGCCAGATGATCTCGTACAGCGCAGCCTGGTCTGAGGAAAGGGCTTCTCGCGTCAGCTTTGGCGTGCGAGCAGAGTCCGTAGGGCGAATGGCTTCGTGCGCTTCCTGCGCGTTGGCGGTCTTTGTCCTGTAAACGGGCGGCTTTTCCGGTAAGGCTTGCGGCCAGTACTTCTCAATGGTTTGCCTGGCTGCTTCCTGTGCTTCTGCAGCAACCTGAACAGAGTCGGTGCGCATGTAGGTGATCAGGCCCACATGCTGGCCAGAGATCGTAACGCCTTCAAACAATTCCTGCGCCACCTTCATCGTCTTTTTAGGATTCCAACCCAGGCGGGCCGAAGCGGCCTGCTGCAGCGTGCTGGTCGTAAATGGGGGGTATGGGTAGCGCTTTTCCTGCTTGCGTTCCACTTTTCCCACCTGCCAGGCTGCACCCGGCAAATCATCCATCACCGCTTTGGCCGCAGGCTGATTGGGCAGGACCGGCTCTTTTCCGCCGATTTGCACCAGTCGGGCTTTGAAGGTGGATTGAGCAACCGCCAGTTCCACGTCGAGGGTCCAGAATTCCACGGGTATAAACGCGTCGATTTCGCGGTCCCTCTCGACGACAAGGCGCAGAGCAACTGTTTGCACGCGCCCGGCTGAGAGTGCTGGTGGTTTCTTTCCCCGCACCCAGGGGCGTTTGATCTGCTTCCACAGCAGTGGGCTGAGCTTATAGCCGACCAGGCGGTCCAGAATCCGCCGGGCTTGTTGGGCGTCCACCAGGGCCATATCCACTGGCCGGGTGGCTGCCAGACCCGCGCGCACCGCGGCCGGCATGATTTCATGAAAGACAGCCCGCGAAACTTTCTTCCCGCGCAGCTCTTTCTTGAAAGTCTCTGCGAGGTGCCAGGCAATGGCTTCCCCTTCCCGGTCCGGGTCGGACGCCAGGATGACAGTATCTGCACTTTCCAGAGCTTTTCGAATGGTCTGGATCGCCTTTCGGTTGGTGATGATGTAATGGGGTTTGAAACCAGCCGCAACATCGACGCCAAGGTCTTTGGCGGGGAGGTCGCGGATGTGGCCAAAGGAAGCCTTGACTTGATGCCCTGTCCCGGCATAGGACTGGATCGCTTTTGCCTTGGTCGGTGATTCAACAATAATTAAGATGGTCATATGTGTATTATAGCCATTTTGTTCTAGCAAGATCCATTTTTTGGGTTTAGTACCATAAATATTATGTCCTATCCTTGCTCATTTTCGATTATGCATGCAATTGGCTGAAAGAAGAAAATCGCGCCTTGCTTTAAACGACATAACTGATAATGGAGGTAAAGATCATTTACCGAAGATGTTATTCCTCCCCATCACCTACAACGATTGCCCCCAATGGTAATCCATGCTTTATTGTTATAGCTAAAACCTGGTTACTGCTCAAGCGTGCAACTATTGCATAATCTTTGAATAAACCATTTACGGTGTGGTGGGATGTTGAATTAGTTCCTTCATCCCTGGCATGATTTACCTTCAAGATTAAACAGGCAAACTCAAAAATATCGCCTTTGTAAAGCACACCAATTTCTTTCAAAGCGCTTACCTTAATTTGATTACTCATATTCTCCCTTGATTTTGATCCCATCACTCATTTTTCTTGATGGTCGTCTCGATTTTTGGACTTAAATCTTAGGTCTGTGATGGAAAACAACGCATATTTTATCCGCATATGCTGGAGACAATGATTAATTTCCTTGAATTAAACCCGAAATAACTCACTGAAGGTTACCAAAAATTCAATCCAAGCATGAAAATGAAAAAAACATACTAATAAAGGTTCTGAAATGCGTCATTCGATAGAATATATCCAATCGAGTTCATGAAAGGAGACGAGAGAGATTGCTGAAAATGAACCAAAAATAATTTGAGAAGAACAATTATTATATTTTAACATAGTGGAATAAGCTTCGCATCATTTTGGACCGGGCCAATCGGGAAATCCTGGTCTCGGTAATCAGCTCCAAAAGGGGGACGGAAGTTTGTTTCAATGAGCCTGTACCCAGTTTTTGTCTTTTAACCCACATTGAGTCCTACCCTTCTCGGTTAAGTCCCCACTTTTGCATTAAAATGGCGACTTATTGCTTAGAACGACATGGATGGTGGTAGGAATGTAACTTTATATCTTTTACAATTAATTCGCATAGGCAATATATTATTACATTTTTTTCAAAAAATAGTCATTAAAATAAACAACAAAAATAGCAAGAATGAATATAATCAATTTATGCGAGAACAAATCATTTCATTTTTAAACAAAAAACAATCGCCTAAAGGGACCATTCTTTGTATAAGTATTGGTCTTTTAATTGGTGGGATTACTGGTTGGATTTTTTTGTCATTGTTATTTAAATAATTCACGGTCGAAAAGTAAATAGGGGAGTGGATAAATATTCCTAACACTGAGGAAAGAATTCCAGGGGTAACTGAACTGACTTGTTTACAGCCCTATCAAATAACATCTCATAGCTCATTCCCATTGCTTCCAAAACGGTATGAGAAGCCCGGAGCAATAAAGTCAGGTATTTATCTTTATCAATATAGATAGTGGGGGAGTCTGGAGTTATCAGGTCAACCGGAATTACTCCTGGATAGCCCAATACATATACATATTGAATAGTCATGCCGGCCTTATACACCCGACCGGTTTCTGTTAAGAGTTTACCTGCCCTAACTGCAGCTGTGGCCACCCTGAAATCCTCAAGATTTCGAGATAAACGATGGTTAATCACAAGTTGCCCAATAGGTACTTTATTGTCATTCAAAAGATTGATCTCACTCCTTATCAACGCGATTGCGCCAGGAATAAGATTTATGAGGAGATCTGGATTCGGTTCTTTAGCAAAATATTCAATTAAGCGGGTTTGAAATTCAACGATCCAGGGGGGAGAATCCCTTCTTCGGGCCTCAATGCCCCTCATTTTAATTTCATAACCACTTGACGATTGACTAGAACCACCTGGTTTAAGTAATCCAAAATAACGGTTAGGTACTGGAGTTATTCCATTTACCTTACTGGATAAGTACACTACCCAACAGTATAGACCTTCAAAAGCAATGGGTAAGCCGGTTTCTTTCTCAATTTTATCAAGAAGCAACCTGTAATCCGATTCCGAATCAGCACCTTCTTTTTGTAAAGTTAAGCTATCAATGTAAATTGCCAACACTCGAAAACCTTCATCTTCAGCTACCATTTTTGCTTTTAAAATGGCTTCTCTCCCATTTAAATTTATTGCTTCAAATGATTCGATGCACCCAAATTTACTTAAAGAAAAATTTTCGTACCCTGACGCCACCACGCCTAACCACTTCATTGCAGATGACCAGGCTTTATATTTCTTTTTGCGAAAATCAGCCTTGTTTAATTTTTCCAGCTCCTTTTTTATTGCAAGTCGTTTCTCCAACATTGGTTTTAATGTAAGCGGGATAATTCCCAAAGGAGCATCTTTATCAAAAGTTCCATCCTTACGTCGAGTCTCAGGGGAAAGGTTATTGGCGAGCATGATAGAGGGAAATAATCCGCTGAAATCTACGGATCCAGCATTTTTATATATTCCTGGGACGGTTTCAAGAATTACGCCACCCCTATCGCCCTCCATCAATGATCGCATTGATCTACGTATTTCCGGCTGCTTTGTATGCCAGGGAACGAGGATATTATTTTTTAACGCAGTAATTATTTGCATAGAAGATATACCTGTACCAGGCGAAACCCTCGCCGCTGTTTGAATGGATTGGCAGGTTACTCGTGCCATCTCAAATATTCCCTCCATTCCATAATCACTGAACATCATCGCATTTCTTCGATCAATATGAATTCTTCCATAGAGAAGAGTTTGTTTATCCTTATGAATAATTTGACCATATGAAAAAAAAGATCGTTCTGCAATAGTTCTGGTTTTTAGAAAATCAAAATCTCTATTAAAATGAATCGGATGATTACAATGCTCTGCAGCTTCGATAAGGAATGGTAGAAGATAACCATCGCCCCAATCTGAAACAATGAGATCTGGATTAAATTTATTGATTATGCTACCCAGATTGATGCACATCGCCCTTTCAGGCTTTACTGGGACACGAACATTATATTTATCCCATTTGACATTAATATGTGTTGGTAAAATACGGGTTGGATTATGGTCCAGACTCAAATCCAGGATTCTCAAAGGGGGAAGAGTCTGTTCGATAGTCCAACGAGATTCCAATGCTTGTATGGAAATAATATCATCACCATCAATTGAAAAATTGGTCAGGCAAAGTGGATAAATGTCATACGCAGCTGATAGACGGAGAGGAAGCGAAAGATCGACATCATAATAGATAAGATACGGGCAGCGATTATTCGCCCAGGTAAATAATCTTGACATTGATTCGGGGCCTTCAGCCACAATGGCCAGTACATCTAAAAGCCCATCATATTTATAAACGTCCTTGCGTTTTGTGTGGTAACACTGGAATGGTTCAGATTGATCAGCAAGAATTCTCTCCAGCTGGACCAGTTGTCCATGAGATCCAGCAGCATAAAAGGTTACAGGTATATGCAAACTCAGCCGGCGCCTGTTACCATCCTCCCCAATCACCCATAATGCAGCGTTTCCATCGGAGAGAGGATAAATATCAAGAATCCATCCTCTTAGAAACGTCTCTTTGCTCATTTTGTTGCGCCTTTAATGATTCGATGTCTGACTGCAATTTTTGTAAAACCTTTTGCTGTTCAACTAAAATAGAAAATAAAAACATAAATGCCGGCAGCGCATACCCAGAATAACTGACAGCCGATAGGTGTTTTCTTGCCAGAATAAGTAAATCATCGACAATACTCTGCTCTTGCCTTCTGAGCGCATATTTGAATTTCTGCAAAGCAGCTTCTTCATGAAGATATACCTGGGTCACGCTGGGGACGGTTCTACCCATATTAATAATCCTCAAATAATCTAAGAGGTTGAGAAACTGGAACAGGAATATCTAGTTCTATGCTTGATCTTGCTGATAGTTTCAGTAAATCAAAAAGTTCATTTTGAGGGTATTTGTAATGATGGAATACTAATACGATCCCAGTATGAGTCCGTAATGCTTGAATACACCTGGTCAACAATTTACGGCGTTCGGTCATCTTGACCGATTCATCAAAGGTAGACATTAGAAATAATACTATCAAGGGTGAATGGGTAGATGTAAGACTTGATAAGGTATTCGCAACCTGGAAGCAAGAGAATGCCCTCGAAATAATAATTTTTTCAAGAATTTCATGGGGATCAATACTATTCGAAACCAGGTAATCAGTCATAAGGTAGGGGTTAAAGTTATAACCGGCATCTACTATTCCAACTTCATTATGTTTGGAAACAAGTTTGGTTATAAACAGAGGTAACCTCTGTGCAATAACAGAGCGAGAGGTTGTTATAAGTGTAATACCTCTGTCATTTATTCGAATTGATTGCATAAATTCATTATATCAAATAATAGAACAATTTATCTAATAATGATTGAAATTTTTCATTTATAGTAGGAATTCATGTAACGAAGCTGATACGGTGAAAAGCATTGACGCAATGATTACATAAAGTAGAATTTAATTAACGTTTATCAGTAATCAACATATTACTATTCAAAGATAAACAAAAACTCCCTTATGAGTTTAACGACCCGCAGGGAGAATTGTGCAATATTTGATCAATATAATTTGTGATGAGACTCTTTCCAAATCGAGGTGAAATAATGAGTAATATCAGGGCATGCTTAGATCGTTTTGAAGAAAATATTGTGGTAATGAAAATTGATAAATTTCCTGGTTCTATTTACATGGATCGTACTAAATTACCAGAAGGTGCAAAGGAAGGCGATTGGCTGCTACTAGAAATGGGTCGATCCTCTAGACCCACAAATATAAAAATTGATAAAGAATTCGCCGATGACGTAAATAAAGAGCAGAAGATAAGTTAGCTTGATTAAGGCGCGGCGATCAACTTAATAATCAAATTATTGTGTAATTGCGCAATATTGTAATCATTGATAAAAACTGATGTCATTAATTCAATTATTTTGGACGGCTTAAAATGGACCATTGGGAAATTAAAGAACTTATTCATAATTATGTGACTGAAGTTACAAAGGAAGTTGATTCTTCAATAGGAGAGATAGTTTCCTTTGAGAACTGTCTACCTATTGCCATATTTTTATCTGGCGCGGCATTGTTAGATGAGCCCCAAATAAAAATCTTTGGCAATGAGAAATACAGCCAAGAATTAATCGACGATGTGAATAAATTGCCAACCTTGGAATCTTATACACTAGAAAGACATATGCGGTTGGCGAGGCAGCTTTATCAACGCACTTCGGAATTATTAGATCTATCCTCAGATGGAGAAATCGAAATATTATCTCAAAGTGCTGTTGCTGCAGGTGTAAAACAGTATACTCCCAGACTTCTGGCTGCCTGTTACCTGATCATTGGCGCAATTAAACTGCCAGTCAAAATTATTAATTCAATTAGTTCAATTCCAAAAAATAAAACGGAACTTGTTAAAGATATCTTTAATCAGATTGAGGTAGACGAAGAGAATATCTATTCTTTTGTTTCATCTCGCATGTTATTAGAATTGATGACCATAGATTTTAAAGATAATTTTTACGCGATTGCTAAAATTAACAAGCAAAAAGAACGGGAGACACAACGCCAGGTGTTTTCCAGAAAAAGACATATGATCGAAGAGTCTCAGTTGGTAAATATTTTAAATATTACCCAAAGCGAGATCAGTGCCGGAATAAGATTAAAGATACTCAATCCCATTTGTGAATTAGGGACAAACTGGTATCCAGTTTCAATTCATCTGAGCGAAGCTGAAATAAAATTGATGAAAGACGAATCGTATTTGACCCGAAAGGAAATTCAATCTGCTTTTGGGATAACCAACTACCAGTGGGGTATTATAGTAAATGCAGGGTTTAAACCATCTGCGTTTGGTGGTCATACCGAACAATTATTTCGATTTATAGATGTTCGGCGCATAGTCGAAACTACCACATTTGCCCGTGGTTCTTATTCAATGCCTTCAATGGATCAAAATGCTGTAATAAAATTTAGACAATATTTTTCAGAACATACGGATGAGTTAAGTGAACTTCTAAGAACTACACCTCAAATTAAAGTTGCTAAAAAATATAGTGTGAGCGGTACAACAATTAGAAAACTCTGCGAGGAGCTTGGAATACAAGTTACTTATTAACCTCATGTGTACATTCAAGTGCATATCTTGCCTGGATATAACAGGCGGAGGAGAGATCATTTTGGACAAAAACAAAAAAGAATCAGGCGAACGAACTCATCACCATATCATTCTAAGCCGGACTGGCGAAGACACCCTGGGTGATTTAATGGACATTTGGGGACTGAATGTGGAGAAGACTATAGAGAAGGCTCTGGCACTTACCCTGGGAATCGAAGGGCTGCAAGCTGGAAGCGCATGGATAAAGTGGGCAAGGCTGCCCAAAGAAATTCAGGAAGTGATCAAGATTACAAGAGAACATAAAGTTGGGGGTGTAACCCTCGATTATTACACCGACTATTTTGAAAACCCGACCGGAAAATCCTGGGTCTTTTATTCCGATTCCACCGCGGTGATTCTCACGGGGTCCGATATTGACTGGGATGCTGTTCCAGTAAAAGGAACAAGGATTCCACGGCCGTTGGGGTTAATCCTTTCCAAACAGGAAACAGAACTCCTTAACGAGTTTTGGCCTAATTTGTTACCGGCTTGAATAAATGGTGACGTAGGGCTGGGATAAATGGTGAAAGAACAAGGATAAAAAAAGGACCCAAGTGGGTCCTTTTTTTGTTGGGGGTCAGGGCTGGTCGAGTTCAGCAATGGCTTTCCGGATTGAGCTTTCTTCCAGGATTTGCTTTTGGTCGATCACACCGACCAGGAGCGTGGTGGTACACAGGCGGTTAATTTGCCTGGGGATGCCCTTGGTGTAATCGTAAATGCGAGCGAGGGCATCGTCGGTAAAGAGAATGCCATTTTTGTAGCCAGAGAACTGGATCTGGTGATGGATGTACGCAATCGATTGGGTCATGTCAAGGGGCGGGAGATGGAAGGTGGTGGTCAGGCGCTGGAAGAAGGCTTCATGAGAAGCCATGTGCAAAGTGCGGCGGAGTTCGGGCTGACCCACGAGAAGCAGGGCGGCGAGGGATTGGCTGTCCATGTGGGTGGAAAAGAGCATGCGGAGTTGCTCAAAAACGTCATCAGGGAGCAAATGAGCTTCGTCGAGGATGAGGAAGGGGGTGCGGTGTTTGTTGGTGAGTAAATCATCAAGCGCGAGGCGGATGCGAGAGACCATCTTGGGACGGGAAAAGGGTGGCTCATGACCGAGAGCAGACAGGAGGTCGCGGTAGAGACCGGTGAGACCGAGGAGTGGATTGGCGAGGTAGATGACAAAAAAGCGGTTGGAGTCAAGGGAAGCAGTAAAACGGCGCAGGGCAGTGGACTTACCGCAGCCGGTCTCACCGGTGAGCAGCCCCATGCCGCGCTGTTGGGTCAAATAGTCGAGGCGAGCGCACAGTTCGTTCTGCCCCTCGGCGGGGAAGAGATCGGAAGGGGGGATATCTTTGCAAAAAGGGACACGTGTAAAACCGTAAAAGTGTTGGATGTTCATTTTTTCTCCGGGGGTAGTTTAGTGAAACGTAAGGATCCGGCTTGCTGGCGTTGCTGCTGCTGGTACTCAGCGCGCAGCAGGGCGAGGTAATCGAGGGAAGATTTGGCCGGGGCTGGGGCAGCGGACTGCGGGGTCAGGCGCTCTACGGCAATATGTTTCTCGCGCCCCTGCTGGACGACATTGGCTGTGCCAAAGCAGATGCCGTCCAGCCAGACCTCCAGGAGGCTGAGATCGAAGGGGTCGAAGCGCAGTTCAATCTGGCGGCTGACGAACTGAGGATCGACGCGGTAGGTGTTACCTTGCAGCTCAATCCGCCCGTCTTTGCGCACCTTGCGTTTCTCTCTCCACAAGAAGGCTTTGCGCAGGTTTTCCCCATCCGCCTGGCGGACACTGGCGATTCCAGCCTGGTAGCGTTCGAGCGGGGACTGACCGGTTTCACTGTGGACCTTGCGGTGGTAGACCAGTTCCAGCCACGCCCAGAGGGACTCGTTCAGCTCTGCCAGCGTCGAAGTTCCCGAGGTTTCCACCTCCGGGAGGAACATTAATCTGCATGTGGAGAAAAATCTCTCAATTTTTCCCTTCGATTCGGGGGCATAGGGGGCGGTATGCTTACATTCCACGCCCAGGCTGGCGCAAGCAGCGGCAAATTGGGTTGCCTTGAAAACTTGGCCATTGTCAAGATATAACATTTTAGGCAAGCCACGCTTGAGAATACCCACCTTGAGAACCCGTTCCAGGCGAGGTAATGCTTCCTCGAAGAAGAACTCGGCATGCGGCACCAAGCGGGAATGGTCATCGATGAAGCAGAAGAGGTGCGCGCGTTTCTTCTTCCCGGGTTGGTGGGGGTCCGGTAACCACGGGCCGACCATTGTATCGCCCTGCCAAAGTTCATTAACCGCATCGCGTTCGAAGCGGTGGAAGGCATGCGGGGATTGGGACAGCAGTCTTCTGGTTTTACCCTTCTGGCGCAGGTGTGTCGTGAGGGTGTGGGCATTGAGCGGCTGGCTCAGTTTCAGCTCAGGATCGCGTTTGAGCAGTTCCACCAGCATGGGCGTGGTGCGAGCGGGCTGTTCCTGGCGGAGAGCAATCGCCTTCTCCAGCACCTCCGCTGCCAGAGCCCGTGGAACGCCTTTGTCGCAGCGCTCTTGCGGGCGAAGAGCGTCGAAGCCGCCCTGCTGGTACTGCTTCAGATACCTGCGCAGGGTGGAAATGCCGACCAGGGTGCGTTTGGAATAGGGGATGACATAGCGCTGGCTGGCGATCTGGCGCAGCAACCGCTCCACCTGCCCAGTGAGCAGGGGAGCAAACAGCAGTGAGGCAATTAGACCATAGCGAAACAGCGCGATTTCCGTGTTCCGCTCATGTTCTTCCTTCGGTAGGGTCTTTTTATGGGGCATGGGTCAGGGTCTCCGTTCAAAAATGGATTTCTTGGATCTTATCCGCTATCCATCTTTCTGGAAATTGGGCAAACCGTGTGGCCCAGCTCCCGGGTTACACCAACCGCCCCAATCCCCGCCCGCTGCCCCACAGCCACAGGAAGCGCAACCGATCTTTCCAGCCGTATTGCGTCAACTCCTCCCAACGCGTCTTGCCCCATGCCAGCAGATGCCCCGCCGCATGCAGCAGTGCCTGCACCGGCGTTTGGGTGTGCGCCGCTTCGCCTTGGGGATCCAGCCATGCCGAATTGCTGTCTTGTTGTGCCAGCGCTGTCTCCATTGCCCCAAGCCAGCGCACCGCTTCGCCTCCCACCGACTGCCACCAGCGTTGCATGGTGCGCACATGCGGATATCCTGCCGCTGCCGCCCCCAATTCTCGCCAGGCTATGATTGCTTCCGCCCGTTTGACGATTACCCCGCTCACTACCTCCAGCACATACCAGCGATAACGCAGCAGGAAGTCTGGCAGCGCGGACACGGTATGCCCGCAGCTTTTACAGAGCCAACGCCGAATGGGGATCCAGTACCCTCGCTCCTCATCCCGTGGCTTCCGCCAGTACACCCCATGCCCCACCAGGCTTCCCATAGTCTCGCATAGCGGACAATCTACCAGCTTGTAGAGTCGATCCGCTTCAAAAGCAGCCAGATACCCATTGACCCCATCCCCAAAGGCAAATACAATCATATTGTGGGTGTCTGATCCGAGCTAGCTGTCACGCTTATGGTCTCGGGTCAGACATTCCTTTCCCAATTAGAATAAGCCTTTCATCTTACCCTATTCCCCCATTTGAAACAAAAAAGCCGCTCTCTTTGGAGCGACCCTGCTCATCCATATATTCTGCCTATCTCTCGGTCACCATATAATTCAGCTAAAAGCTAAAGATTCTCGCCATAATAAGAAGACGCGGACACTAATTATCAAAATTGGCTCAGAAACCATCAGGTGAATCATGGGTGATTACCTCAAATTTAAATCTCTTAACGGGAAGCCAATCCGGGTTAATGACCTGCACCAATGGATTGGTGAAAACCAGAACCGAACGCGTAATTTAACCCAGGCATTAAACGAAAAACTTTTTGATGTCACATATTTTGAAGTCCAGGAAGTTTTTAGGGAAATGAGCATTGCTGATCTTGAACGAGCCCTCAAGATCGTTAGGATTGATGAAACGGAAATGGTGGCCACCATTGGCACCAGCGGTCCATTCCCGCAAACCAATCTAAACGCAACAATGCGAAGGATTGCCTTTACCCAGTATGTTGGTGAAGGGTCCAAAACGGAAGTACTGGTTCGTGATGGAACACCTAATTTTTCGATCCACATGTACAGGTATGACCAGAGTGAAAAATTATATGCTCCCGAAAATTCCGATTTCGTTGAACATCTAAAAGGAGCGCTGCAAGGGTTTTATTCTCACACTTACAGTTACGCAGATGTAGCGAGGTACTTCAACTCGGTTCACATTTTGACCCCGAAAGGTAAGTCCTGGGACAAAGATACCGCCAGGGATTTTACACAGTCATGCCTCGTTTACTGTGGTTACTGCCGGATTTATAACGCAGACAAGCGCGGACCATTTCGTGCATATAAGGCAACACAGGTCAAGCGCATCATTCCATTGAGCCTTTGGATCGCTGCGAATTCTAACTATGCATCTAAGGATCATGATTTTTGCTGTGGTTTCTATTCGGATGATGATGAGATTGCCTGGAAGCGTAAGGGGCGATAAATTACCAGAATTTCTGGAAGACCAACATATTGATAGTTCATTTTGTTTTCCCACAAACGCGTGGAGGTCTTAAATTATTTTCGGATTCTTTAAAAAAACTGAGGTAATAATGCTCAAACAGGTTATGCTGTGCGCTGGCGGCCTACGCAACCCCAATATCTGTCAAAATATCAAAAAGTGTAAAATCCACATTTATAGAAAAGGTTGATAAATTCATGTCTGATAAAAACTTATTTACTAACTTACCAATCGATGAATTTGATTTTTTGTTAGTTTTAGAACCAGATCCACAAGATTTTACAATGGCAATTTACGGCGAATCTTTCCTTGAACCAAGTGAAAGAACTGAAAAAGTTAATCAACGCGCAAGATTTTTTGAAAATGTCGAAGCAACTAATCAAAAATTAGCGAGAGAATTGGAAGATGGGACTTACATAGACATTGCTTTTGACAAACCAGGTAAATTTATGGCAAGCTTTATTGAAAACGACGAAGATATGGATAATATTGAGGAAGACGAAATATTGAGTATATTGAACACGGATTTAGAAGAAGCAGAAATAGACCATGATGCTACTATCATATTATGGGCTCGATATGATGGACAGATGGATGAATCTTTATTTCCGGTCATTACAAACCAGGCAAGTGTCGAATTTTATTATGACTTTGAAACAGTTGCTAAAAACTTGGTTGTATTTTTTGAGGGTGTGGTGTTGAAAAATCAAGGTAAACAAATAAAGGTAGCAATCATTGGCATTCCTTTACTGGAGGATGTAATGGGAATGGCCAATTTACTAAATAATATCCCTGGGCTTGAGGTTTCAATCATTCAACGTTATTGTTTAAACTCAGATGGTTTAAGCAGTTTTAATGATGCGGCGATGGAGATTGGTATTCGAAATGAAGCTATGGTAAACGATGAAATCGAATTTAAATATCAATTTGCAATCGATGCACTGGAAATACCTGAAGTTTTTCAAGGAGAGGACCTGGGATTAAGTTTTGGATTGGAAGAATGTGATTTCTTGGTTTTGGTAGAAACAACCCTGGCACCAAGTAAAAATATCAATAAATGGTTCAAAGCAATAAACAAAAATATCAATAACAAAAAAAGTGGCATGGGCATTAGCTTTATCTTATTTAACCCATTCTCAAGCAATCGCACAATCGATTCATCTTTTGATGATGATAATAAACAATTATTTGAGTTATATTTCAATAATGACATAGAAATTATTGCCAAGCAGTTGGGTAATTACATGACGGGTATATCTAAAATAAATGGTCGTCCGGCAAGAGTTGGATTGGTCGGTGATTTGGTCAATTCCGATACACTTTTAGGTTTTTTAACTAAATTTAATACAATAAATGTCAAAATATTAAAAGAGTATTGTGTAAGTTTTGAAAAAAATAATCGAATAAGGTATCCAGCTGCATAATCTATTTTTATTGAGCTATAGGGGTAACGAGCAATTTTGATACTGTTGGCGAATTCATGATCGGTTGGCGAGGCACACAAAGCAGCGAATTGGGAGGTACGGGATTTTGAGGCGTGTTCCCATTCCTTTATTTTGATATCCTTATAAATCATTTGTAGATTTGACTAAGGAGGTATCTCCATGTCGCTCAAGCCCTGTCACGCCGATCTTGTTCCAGAAGAAACCGCACGGATCGCCCGAGCCGCTTTTCCCCAAAGCAATTTGTATTTGCGTATCCGCGACGAATTGAGAGAACTATTCGCCGATGAGCAATTCACGATGTTGTTTCCTAAGCGCGGGCAACCGGCGGAGTCGCCTGGACGATTGGCCCTGGTCCTGGTGATGAAGTTTATCGAGGGGCTTTCAGATCGGCAAGCGGCCAATGCCGTGCGCAGCCGGATCGATTGGAAATATGCCCTGGCGCTGGACCTAACCGATCTGGGGTTTGATTACTCGGTGTTGAGCGAGTTTCGAACCCGCTTGCTCCAAGGGGGGCAGGAGGCCCAGCTGTTGGAAGCCCTTCTGACCCTTTTCCAGGATAAAGGCTGGTTGAAAGCCCGGGGTACCCAGCGGACGGATTCGACCCATGTGTTGGCGGCGATTCACTTCCTCCACCGATTGGAATTGGTGGGAGAAACCCTGCGAGCGGCGTTGAACGCCCTGGCCGTGGCCGCCCCGGAGTGGCTCCAGGCTCAGGTACAGTCAGAATGGGCAGAACGCTATGGTCACCGCTTTGGAGATAGGCGATTGCCGCAAAACGAAGTCGAGCGACACACGCTGATGGAGAATATTGGAACCGATGGGCGGCGCCTGTTGACAGAGATTTATACTCCAGCTACCCCAGGCTGGCTGCGGGAACTTCCAGCCGTGGAGATCTTGCGGCGCATTTGGATCCAGCAATTCTATGCCAGCGAGGCAGCTGAGAGTACTTGTCTGCGAGCTTTGGAAGACATGCCTCCTGCCGAGTTGAACATCAATTCGCCCTATGATCCGGAGGCGCGCTTCTCCCAAAAGCGATCGACCACCTGGATCGGCTATCGAGTCCATTTAAAGTAGTCGGATTGGTTGTCGACCAACCAGCAGTATTGTCCACACCTGCAATATCTGCCCCAAAATAAAACCAGGTTGCGTTCCATCCAGATAATCCGTCAGCTGGCGGATTTGTGCTAAAAATCGGGGCCGCTACTGTATGCTGCCAGATATCATTGGTTGATTCAGCTGAATCGGTGGCATTTTAAAAATATACCGGCGGGGTGATATCATATTTAATTTGTAGGGGTAGCGAGCGCATTTGGGACAAAACGGCCAGCAGACCGCGCAATAAATTCTCTTTTGGCAAAATAAACTACACTTGCCCATTATTCCCCAGTATTTTCAAGTCTCGACATATATTTTGATTCTATTACATATTCCCCAGCTTTGCTATTATAAAACCAATTATTTAGTATTCAAACCAAGTTGTTTAGCCATTATTGTAGCAGATCTAAGCGACAAAGTAGATATATCCGTTTGAAAAACCTCTGTTGCCAGATTGAATTCATATCGTCCCAG
>Ga0118677_10004880_pt1 | contig 24032 bp, 20 predicted proteins | sample AliMusrvi5mmetaG_FD_86154 | JGI IMG/M metagenome (GOLD analysis project Ga0118677, IMG submission 86154)
CTGATCGACGATACGCTCCGCCGTCGACCCGACCTCCGGGCGCTCCGTTCCGCCGTGGCTGCCGGGGAAGCCTCGGTTAAAGTCGCCGGCGCCTCTCTTTGGCCCTCGCTTTACCTCAATGGAAATCTGGGTCACACCGCTTATGACACCTATGGCATCGCCAATAATCTGGAGGACCGGGACACGTCTTATGGCGCCGGGCTCTCCCTGCAATGGACCTTATTTGATGGAGCCCAGACGATCAATGCCCGCCGGATTGCCCGCGCTCGAACGGATGCGCTCCGGGCTCAGCTCGTAGAAGCCGAATCAGCAGCAGCCCTCGATGCCTGGTCCCGCTACCATGCCTATGCCACCGCCCTTAAAAAAACCATCGCCGCCACCGGGTTCCTGGAAAGCTCAACCGCCTCCTATCAACAGGCGCTTACGAGTTATCAGTCCGGTTTGATTTCGATTCTCGATGTGCTCAACGCCGAAAGCCAGACCGCTCAGGCCCGCGCCCAATTCGTTCTGGCCCGGCATGAAGCCTTGACCGCCCTGACTGACCTGGCCTACGCCACCGGCCAGTTGGGACTCGATTCCACCTCGTCCGAACCCAACGCCGCATCCGCATCGGCTCACAAGGAAACACAACCATGATCCCTCCTCCCTTCCGCCAAATCACCCGGTGGGCACTGGGCGCCCTCCTCATCGGCCTCCCCGCCTGCGCTAAAAAGAACGCGGCCCCGCCTCCTGCCCGTCCCCCGGTGATCGTTCAAACCGCCATCGCCAAATCCGGCGATGTTCCGGAAATGATCCTGACCTTCGGGGTCACCGAAGAGTATTCCGCCATTGACGTGGTTCCCCAGGTGTCCGGCATTCTGGTCGAAACCCTGATCCGGGAAGGGGAGACGGTCACCAACGGCCAGGTTTTGTTCCGGATCGATTCACGGGATTATCTTCTCCGGGTTGCCCAACACGAAGGGTTGGTGGCAGCGGCTCAGGCCGAATTCAATCAGAGTCATTCAACGCTCGAACGGAATCAGAATTTACTGGATAAGAAATTGATTTCCGCCGACACGTTCGACACCATGAAAACCCATCAGGATGAGACGGCCGCCCAATTGCAGATCGAACAGGCGGCGCTCGCTCAAGCCCGGCTGGATTTATCCCGGTGCACCCTCGTCTCCCCCATCGCGGGGATCTGCTCCAAACGCCTGGTGGATACTGGAAACCTAGTCATGGCCGGCCAGACCCGCTTGATCAACATTCGCAGTTACGATCCGTTGGAGGTTGAATTTTCCGTGCCCGAACGATATCTGTCGAGCCTGCGCCGAGGCCTGAGCGCCGGATCGGTCCCCATCGAAATCGACGCCCGGGATGGGGATGGAACGTCGTCCACGGGATTGTTGGTCTTTATCGATAACGCGGTCAATGCACAAACCGGCACCATCCTGCTTCGGGGCCGGATCCCCAATCCGGATTTGAAATGGTGGTCCCGTCAATTCGTTGATGTCCGGATCCGTATCGGCGAAGCCATCCAAGCCGTGACGGTCCCGGAAAGCGCCCTGCAATTCGGCAAACAAGGCCCGTACCTGTTTGTGATCGCTGCCGACAATAAGGCGGTTTTGCGCCCCGTCAAAACCGGGCCGCGCAATGCGGGTCGGATCCAAATTCTGGAAGGCGTGACGTCGGGCGAAAAAGTGGTCACCCTGGGTCACCTGATGCTCGCGCCCGGTGCGTCCGTCATGGAAGCACCGCCGGCGGGTGCGCCCCCGGGGAGAGCGCCATGACCTTTTCGGAAATTTTCATCAGGCGCCCGGTCGCCACCCTGCTATTGATCCTGGTATTGTGCGTTTTCGGATTCTGGTCTTATTTCCAGTTGCCGGTCAACAGCTTGCCGACGGTCGACTACCCGGTGATTCAGGTTTCGGTCAGTTATCCCGGCGCCAGTCCGGCCACCATGGCCTCTTCGGTGGCCACCCCGCTCGAAAATGAATTCACCCAGATCGGCGGCCTGCAAACGATGATCTCGGACAACAAGGACGGCCGAACGACCATCAGCCTGACGTTCAGTCTGAATCGGGACGTGGATTTGGTGGCTCCGGATGTCCAGGCGGCGATCACCCGCGCCCAAAACAATCTGCCCAAGGATCTACCCAATCCCCCCGCCTACCTCAAATTCAATCCGTCGGATTCGCCCATCTTTTATGTGATGGCCCATTCCGAATACCTCACTCATGCCGATCTGTACGATTACATCAATCAGGTGCTCGCGAAAAAATTAAGCATGATCGAGGGCGTTTCCAAGGTCAACATCTATGGTTCCAAACGGGCGATTCGCATCCGCTTCGAACCCGCCAAAATGGCGGCCCTCCAAATCGGTTTTGATGAACTCGCCCAAGCCCTTCGCTCCGGCACCGCCAATATCCCTGGCGGCAGCCTGAATGGCGAAGCCCGGACCTTTTCCCTCGAGCCTCAGGGCCAATTGCGCTCCGCCCGTGAATTCGGAGAACTGATCGTCGCGGTCCGCAACGGAGCCCCCATCCATCTTCGCGACATCGCCGAGTGCGTCGATAGCATCACCACCGATATAACGGATATCCGCTACAGCAAGGTCGGCATCACCCCGCGCGACAAGTGCGTGGTCATGGCCATCTCGCGCATCAGTGGGGCCAATACCGTCGCCGTCGCCGACCGGATTTCCAAGGGAATCGCGGAAGCCCAACAAAACCTTCCCCCCTCCATTGCCCTCGAAACCATGTTCAACAGCTCCGGCCCCATCCGCGAATCGCTTGCGGATGTGCAGGTCACCGTTCTCATCGCCCTGCTGCTGGTGGTCATGGTCATTTTCCTCTTCCTCGGCCGGATCCGTGAAACACTCATCCCCGGCGTCGTCCTGCCGGTTTCCCTGCTGGGCACGCTGGTCATGATGAAAATCGCCGGCTTCAGTCTCGATACCCTCTCGCTGATGGGCATCGTTCTGGCCGTCGGGTTCCTGGTGGATGACAGCATCGTCGTCTTAGAAAATACGGTCCGGCATCTGGATGCCGGCCTCAAACCCATTCCGGCCGCTCTCAAAAGCATGCGGGAAATCACCTTTACGATCGTTTCCACCAGCGCCATCATGGTGATCGTGTTCATCCCCCTGGTTTTCATGCAAGGCGCGGTGGGCCGTAACCTGCGGGAATTCGCCCTGACCGTCATCTTCGCCATGATCGTTTCCACTATTCTGGCCCAGACCCTGTCCCCCATGATGTGCGCTCGAACTCTCAAACATGATCGCACGCCCCATGCCCTGGAGCGCTGGATCACCCGGACCATGGCCGCGATCATCCGACACTACGGCGTTGCCCTGCATTGGCAACTCCGGCACAAGGGCATCGCCCTGCTGTCCTGGTTCCTCTGCCTGGCCGGCTCTGTGGCCCTCTTCATGGTGCTCCCCAAATCCTTCCTGCCCAAGGGCGACAGCGGATTCATTCGCGGAGCGCTGGTCATGCCGCAAGGCGCCTCCACCGAACAAATGAGCGCCTTCCAGACCCGCGCCATGGCCATCTTGGCCGCGGATCCGGATGTCGTTCAGGTCGGATCGGTCACCGGGATACAGCCCGGTGCGGATCAAAGCATGGGTTTCATTTTCATCCGCCTGCGCCCCGTCCGGGAACGCAAGGCCAGCATCGACGCCTATGTCCAAAAATTCACCGGTCGCTTGATGGCTCTTCCGGATGGGTTCGTTTTTCTCCAGGCCTCGCCGATTCTCAAAATCAGTTCCGGCGCCGACGCCACCGCCGCCGGCAGCGATTACGGCTTTATGATCACCGGATTGGACCGGGATACGGTGTATGCCACCGCCCGTCAATTGGAAACTGAAATGCGCGGCCTGCCCGGCTTTTTCGGTGTCCAAAGCAACATCAAATTGAACATGCCGCGCCTGACCATCAACCTCGACCGGGACCGCGCGTCAACCCTGGGTATCACGGCTCAAACCATCGAGCAATCCCTCGCCACAGCCTTTGCCGGGGGATATGTGACCCAGTTCACCACCGACCAGGACCAGTACCAGGTGATTCTCGAAGCCGCCAAAAACCGGCAGCGTCTGCCCGAGGATCTGGCTCAACTCTACCTGCACTCTCCAATAACCGGTTCCCTGGTTCCCCTCCAATCCCTGGCCTCCTGGACCGAAAATGCCGGTCCGCAAAATGTGCCGCATGCCCAGCAACAGGAATCCGCCACGCTGTCCTTTAGTCTTCAGCCCGGCGTCGCGCTCGGCACCGCGACGCGTTCCCTGGAAGCGCTCACCGCTCGAGTTCTTCCGCCCGGGGTTTCCGGCAGTTTCACCGGCGATGCCCTGGAATTCCAGAAGTCCATCGCCAGCCTCGCCGTTCTTTTGCTGCTCGCCGTCTTCCTTAAATACATCGTGCTAGGGATTCTCTATGAAAGCTGGATCCACCCGCTCACCATCCTGACGAGTCTGCCGGTCGCAGCCTTCGGGGGTCTGCTAACCCTTCTCGCCTTTCATTGCGAGCTGTCACTCTATGCCTATATCGGGTTGTTTGTCCTGATCGGCCTGATCAGCAAAAACGGCATCCTTATGGTCGACTTCGCCCTCCAACGCAAACGGGAGGGGAAAAATAGTTATGACGCCGTCCATGACGCTTGCGTGGTCCGGTTCCGTCCCATTCTCATGACCGGGATGTGCACGATTCTTGGGACCATGCCCATCGCCATCGGCTACGGCGCGGATGGCTCCAGCCGGATTCCCCTCGGCCTGATGGTTGTGGGTGGAATCGCCTTCGCCCAGGTGATCACCCTATTCCTGACTCCCGCCCTCTTCCTGTATCTCGAAATGGTGCAAAACCATTTCAAACCCCGCACGGATCTGGAATAGCTGACCGGAGAGCTGCATCGGTCGGAGACTAAAGGGGAATTCCGGATCATTCAACCGTTTCCCTCACGTCCCTCCGCCTGACCCGAACCGGCCCCGGTCTCGATCCGCTGTAACTCTTGCAATACGGTTATCAGCCTGGATAAACCCGAGGTGGGAATGACTACCGCGTCGCTCATATTGCCCGCCGTGACTTCCATGATCCGCACAAACCGACCCCGCGGATTTTCATTCAAAGAAATCGTGAAGGTCTTCCGCTCGATCCGGACCACATGGGTCGCGATTTTCTGATCCATTTCCCAGCCTCCCTTCCCCTGCCCCATCCTTGGATGTGCGGATTTTATTGGTTTTTTTCCTGCCGTCCCTAATTTGGGAACACTGCCGGCTTCCCCGTATACTTTCCCGAAATGCAAAAAACGATCCAGTCCGATCCCTATCGATTATTGATCCAATGGATTAAAACCGCCCGTACCAACCGCGGCATCACCATGCGCGAACTCGCCGCCCGGCTCAACGTTCCGCATACCTGGGTCGGAAAAATTGAGCAATGCGAACGCCGGGTGGATCTCTGGGAATTTGTCCTGCTATGCGATGCCCTTGAATTGGACCCGCATGTCGGCCTCGACCTCCTGACTTCCCCTCATTATAGCGCTCCCTATCGTAAGAAATCCCCGCTGGCCGCCGAACGTCATTCCAATTAGACCCCGCCCTGAAGAACATCCCAAGCCCTCTGACGTGCGCCAATCCTACTGTGTCCCCATTTTGGGGACAAGCCAATTCTATTTGAGATTGCATTATCGAACGGGAGTTCGATAATCCATCGCCGGTGGCCGGTGTAGCCACCCTGATTTTCAACCTGACGGAGGAGACGGATCATGAGGCTAAGACAAAACCCTTGGGCTTTGAGTTTTATTTGCGGAATCCTGGGTACCTGTTGGGCATTGCCGATTTTCGCCGACCCTCTGCCGACCCAGGCGATCTTGATCGATGCTCAACCGGTGCAAGGTCCGGCTTTCGGGTCAACGACCGGCGCCCCGATTTCTTCCAATACGACATCGCTCCTGATCGCGCCAGGGGTCGACGGATTGCTTTTTACTTTCACGTGTCAGGATCACGATATCCGCAGCCAGCCTCGCCCGCGCGACGATGCCGATGCCTGGAAAGATGATTGCGTCGAGATTTTCATCGACCCTGGCCATACCCACGATCTCTTTTCGTCCTGGGTGCATGTCCTGGTGACGGCCGGGGGCGCCGTTTGGGATGAACAGGGGCCCCTCTACGGGCGCTATACCTCCGGCGCGGTGATGGGCGGTAACGTCCACGCCGATGTGACTGGTCTCACCGCACAGGTGACCTTGATCCCTGACGGGTGGAAAGCCGAAATCCTATTGCCCTGGTCAGCCTGTGGCGGTCGCCCTAATCCCGGCTCCATCTGGGGCTTCAACGCGGTCCGAGAAGATCAACCGCAGGGCACCATCAGCATGGCGGCGCCGACCCATGGTGCCCTGCTGACTCCGGATCAATGGACCCACCTGGCGTTCACTTCCAACGCCATCGGGGCCACGGCACAGATCGCCGCGGATCATCAACATCTGCTCGCGCGCCAGAAGGAACAGGATTCCCAAATTGCGAAATGGCGCGCCATCGTGGAGACCGCGGTGATTCCGCCCACGGCGACCTGGCAGGAGATCGGGGACTCCGTTTACGGCGCCGAACCGGATGCCCGGGGACCGATTGGCGGCGGCGCCGGGTACCTGGCCATCGTGACGAACGGAACTTACACGGCCCGAACGGTTTCAGAACTGGTGTCGTCCTTGAAAGCGGCGCAAACCGGGGAAACGGTTTTCATTCCCGGTGACATCGAGCTCGATCTCACCGTATGGTCATGCTTGAAAAGTTGGTTCTGCACGTTCCGGGCGGAGTGACCCTCGCCAGCGATCGCGGGAATAACGGATCGCCTGGAGCGCTGCTCTTCAGCGACGAATTTCGGACCCAGCCCTTGATTGACATCGGCGGCCCTAATGTCCGCATCACCGGGTTGCGCATCCAGGGGCCTGACCCGCGCAGCCGCCTCCAGCATCATGAGCGCTGTAACGGTCCTGAACATCTGGGCGAAAAATACTACTACGCCTTCCCGGTTGCCGATGGCATCCGCATGGAATACGACGGCCTCGAAGTCGATAACTGCGAAGTGTCGGCGTGGAGCCAAACCGCCATCTTCCTGGTCAAGGGACACGGCCACCATATCCATCACAATTATATCCATCATAACCAGCGCGACGGGCTTGGCTATGGGGTCGGTCTTGACCAGTCCGAAGCGCTGATCGATTTTAATCTTTTTAATTTCAATCGCCATTCCATCGCCGGAACAGGCCGGCCGAACAGCGGGTATGAAGCCTGCCATAACGTGCAGATGGAGGAATCGTTGAGCCACTGCTTCGACATGCATGGCGGGGAAGATCGCAAGGACGGCACCACCATCGCCGGCGGCTGGATCAATATCCATCACAACTTTTTCGGCAGTCGTCAGCACGCCATCGCGATCCGGGGCATTCCGGTTCGGGGTGCGGTGATCACGCGCAACTGGATTCCCTACCGCCGGCCCAATATCACCCCGGATGACAACATCTCCTATTCCTCCGATGCCTTCGTGCGCACCTTGGGCTACACCCGGATTTTCGATAATGCGTTCGGGGCCGGTTCGGTTTATCAACCGTAACACACATTACGGCATTATTTAGGGCGATACAACTCGGGGTGCGCCTGGGCATGCCCTTCGAGTCCGTCCATAATCGCCCGGCAGCTTTCCTGCCAGCGCCGGGGTGGCATGTCTTCCGTAATCCCCATGATCAGGCCATCCGGAGTCCGGGCTTCATCCAACAAGGTGCCCGTCATCTGTTCGATTTCCGCATTCGACCGCAGATGGACGGCGGAAGGGAAGTTGAGCCACAACACCTTGTTCGGCCAGGCGTTGCGGGCCTCTGCAAGCGTCAGGTCTGAATTGGGCGCGGGGGTGAACGCTTCGATGTAATCCAGCTTTGTTTTCGCGATGGCCGGAGCCAATAATTTGCAGTTGGCATCGAAGTGGCAACCTATGAGCTTTCCGTGCCGGTGCATCACCTCGGCCGCCTCGTTGTAATGGGGCACGTAGTATTCTTCAAAAGTCTTTAAGCCGATAATCTCGGGCACCACGTTTCCGCCATAATTCGCATGACTGGCGGGAGACTGGGCAACCAGCGGGTAGGTTTGCCGTCGTTTTTCGACCAGGGCTTCGTATAGCTTGAGGATTTCATCCCGTCGCTCCATCCATTCGAAGCAGAACGTCTCCGTATCCATATAGTTCCCGGAAATCAGCGCCTGAAGAGGTTCCAACCCGAATCCGGCCCGAAAGATGGCATCTCCCCCGAAATCCTTTTCCCCCTGGGCAAAAGTTTCATAGGCGGGGCGATACACCTCGTCCTGGATGAGAAAAAGGAGCGCCTTATAATCGTCCGGCGTTTTGAACATCCGCTCATGAAACCAGGTGGTAAACCCGGCCGCCTCGCTGAGCGTGGTGAGATTCCCCACCGGCGTCTCATAGCGCGTGCGCGTCATCTGACGTCCGGCCTCCCAGTAGACATCTTGGTAGCCTTTTACGTTGGGTTGATGGGTCGAATAAACGCCCCAGCGATTCACAATGCACAACCCGCGGTTGCGCAATTCACGCTCCGTGGTGCATTGGGGAATCATACATTCATAAATCGTGAACGGCACTCGATCCGAATGTTGCCCGTGGAGCGCCCGTTCCACGCGTTGCCGGGGAGTCAGGGTTGAATGAGATGGATTCATTTTAGAAGTTCAGCTCGATGTTCGTACAACTTGGCGATCGCATCCGTCAGCAGATGCGCCCGCACCGGCGCCGTTCCGAAGATCGACCAGCCGGAGGTCACGGCACGATCCTGCCACAACGATTCGGCCACGGGCAGTTTCCAGCGCGACGGCGTGATGGCCCGGACATATTCCTTGCTCAACTGATGCCGCCGTTTGGTGTGCGGATAATAAACTTCGCTGTGATTCAGCGGGGTATAGGTTCCGCCGAAGCCCCACTTCAATTCGGCCGACAACGCGGTCCGGAAAGTCGCGCCCGACACCCCGTCCCATTGTTGGGGATCAAACAGGAACCCGAAGGCATACCCGACTTGGCGCGTGATATGCTTATTGCGCCGCAAGGGCCGGACGCCCGGGGCGGCCTCCACCGCCCGGTCGAGGGCCAGACCATTCCGATCCATGATCGGCGCATTGCGCTTCAAGGCCGCCAGTTGTCCGCGCAACAAGGCCGCCTGCAGGCTCGTCAACCGATAGTTGCCACTGTGTATTTTGACGCCCGGTTTGAATTCGCGCCCGCACGACCGCTGACTCACAACCTTCCAATAATCGTCTTCGCGTTTCATCAACAAAGCGCCGCCTTCGCCCGAACGCATGGTTTTACTGCCCTGAAAACTGAAGGAACCGAAATCGCCCAATGTGCCGGAACCCCGGCCGTCCCACTGCGACCCATGGCTGTGGGCACAATCTTCGATCACGGACAAATGGTGCTTGCGGGCGATGGCGAGAATCCGATCCATGTCCGCCATCCGGTGATAGAGATGCACAGGAATGATGGCCCGCGTGCGCCGGGTGATGGCCGCCTCGATCTTCGAGGCATCGAGGCAGAGGGTTTCGGGGTCCACATCCACCAGAATCGGCACGGCATTCACATCGCAACAGGCGCTGGCGGTGGCCTGCCAGGTGAGGCCGGGTACGATCACCTCATCGCCGAATCCGATATTCAAGGATTCCAATGCGACCTGGAGGGTATGGGTGCCATTGGTGAGCAGGGCGCAATATTTTGCCTGATTAAAAGCCGCGAACTCTTCGGCAAAAACCGATGCCATCGTGTGCATCCCGGGCCAATCATCCAACAGCCCCTTATCGTAAACTTCCAGAAGATATTTCCGCTCAAGGTCAGGCCGAAACTTAATTTGGGTTGCGCCCTGAAAGTCAGCCGCGACCGGTTTTCCCCCATTGATTGCTAATTTCGCCATGATGACCTGCCTTCTTCTTTGGTTATGCGCAAAGGATTTAAGAATTCCTATCGTTCAATCTACGCCTATTAATTGCCATTATTCATGCTGCGATACCACGCTATTTTCGAACGGAAGGGTTCTCTTCCCCGACCCATTTCGTTAATATTCCTTTGGAATCGAAATCCTATCGAATCGGAAAGGTGAAGACAAGCGCGCACCCACGACCATCCGGTCTCGTTTTATCTTGCGATGGCGTTTCAAACGGGCCATATTTGGTCACCTTATATATTTTGGCTACGGAGGATAATGACCATGGTTTCGACAAAAAAATCGAAAAAGACGATCCCTTCAGTGCTTCCGGCCGGGACCGAGATCGCGTTCTATAAGAGCGGGGACCGGCCGGCGGCCCGATACGTCTCCGCCTCCACCGTCTTCGAAGAAGCGTTGGCGGATGGACGATGGATCGGGCTCTACGGGTCGGCCTCGGGGCAGGTTCAGCGTGAAAACACAACGGCCGGGCTGCCGGGTCTCGATTCGCTGGCTTTACCATTACACACATTTGAACTTGAGATCGACGGCCAATCACTGCACAACCGCTGGCAATGGGTGGGCGCTTCTCAAAGACCCGGGCCGCGGGCGGGAACTGTGGAATCGGTGGTTGAATTACGTCACCAAGTGCGCGGGATTTCAATCAAAGTGGTCACCCGTCTCGACGGCACCCCTTTCCTGGTTCGATATTTGGAGATCACCAACACCGGCTCAGCGCCGGCCGCACTGAATTACGTGGCGCCCTGGACCGGCCTGCTGTGGAACAGCGAGGCTCCTGCCCAGAAAAATTCGCACCTGACGATCAATCACTCGAGCCAGAGTCCGGCGTACCGGGTCGGTTATCTGGCCGGAGAGCAGTGGGGCGATGAGGGAAATTTCCGCTGGCAGACACTGGATTGCGAGACCCTGCGGATCGAACGGTCGCTGACCGGACGGGTATTTTCTCCTCCCTACTTCATTCTGGAAAACGGGGTCACTGGACAACGCTTTTTCCTGGCCCTCGCCTGGTCTGGTAATTTCGCGGCTGAGTTTGCCCTGCGCAATCAGAGCGGCCTGACCGTCCGCCTGGCCCCGTTGGCTCCGCCTCCGCTCCGTGTCATTGCGCCGGGGGAGACGGTGACGAGCCCCGAAGTTCACGCGGGACCCTGGCACGGCCCCTTGGATGACGCCATCGGAGCCTGGCATCGGCATATCCGGACGAGTGTCACCCCGCCCCGCCCCGCCGGCAAAGAAATGTATACCATGGCCGCGCGAGTGGTGGAGGAGCCGGGTGAATGGATTCTGCGTGAAATCGACATCGCGGCGAAGATGGGCGTCGAGGCGTTCATGGTGGATGCCGGCTGGTATGGGGCCAAATTCGGGGCCTGGCCCGAACTGCGGGGTGACTGGATCGAGGGCGATTGGTTGCCCGGCGGGATCGCCGGCATTCGGAAATATTGCCACGATAAGGGCTTGCTCTTTGGTCTCTGGCAAGAGGCGGAAGCGATTACGAAAAAGAGTCGGCTGGGCGCGGAGCACCCCGATTGGTTATTAAAAACCGATGAGGGTCGCGAATGCGGCGAGACGCTCGACCTGGCGAATCCCGACGCCGCCCGGTTTTTCGAAGACACCGTCCTCCGCTTGATCCGGGAACACAAATTGGATTTCTACAAGCTGGACTACAATGTCGCTGTCCGCGAAGGCGGCCAAACCCTTCGCGACGGTTTTGCTGAAAGCGAATTCTGGCGGCATCACGAGGTAATCCGCCGGACCTATGAACGGGTGCGGCGGGAGTTCCCCGAAGTTTGCCTGGAAAATTGCGCCAGTGGCGGAGCCCGCAATGACATCGGGATGCTATCCCTCTTCCATTATATGTGCGAGAGCGATTGGTCGGTCCATCCGTACGCCATCCGGGCCCTCAATGCCATGACGCTGTTTATTCCGCCGGAATCCCTGTGCTACTACCACAACCACGTCAACTGGGGGAGTCAGCTCCAGGCCCACCAGACGGCGGATGCCGACACGCACTTGCGCGTATCGTTGTTTGCCTTGCCCATTTACGTTGGATTCGGCGCGCAAAACGCGGACCTCAAGACAGATTTCTTCCGCAAGACCCGGCGCTATCTCGATCTGCACAAGGGGTTTTGTCGGCCGGTGTTGGCTGGTCATCCGACCGTCTATCACCACACCCCGGACATTGGACTATACACCCCGGCGCCCTGGTGCGTATTGGAATATGCCGCCGCCGATCGATCCCGCGGATATGCCGGCGTTTTTAAACTGGCGCATGATCAGGAGCCTTATCTCCTGCGTCTGCGAGGGGTAGATCGCGCCGCCTGGTACCAGGTGACCCTGGATAATTCCGGCCAAACCTTCCGCCTCTCCGGAAACGAACTGGCCAACGGCATTTCAATTCCTTTGGATGCCGCATTAACCAGTGAACTGGTGATGTACCAGCGAAAATAATCAGGACTTCAGAAAAAAATGGGAGGTGACGCGCGGCCTCCTTATTCCGTCTGTCCCCCTCGCGAGGGTAAGTGGTTGAGCGCCTGTGCGGCTTGGGTCGCTTCCTCTTTCGAATTGACCGGCACCTCGATGATCACCCGCGCGTTGGCGGGATATTGCCCCGGCCAGGTCGCCACCGGTCCTGATGCCACGGGAGCCCAGTGCATTTGGACCGGCCCGTCGGCGAAAAAGCGGAAGGCTTCCTTCGTCAATTCCAAGGGTTGAATAATGTTGAGCACCCGTAAGTCCGGGATTTTTTTGAAGTTCGACCATTGATGCCGGGAATTCGCACAACAGTGCATGCCCAAGCCGCCATACCGATTCGAAAGGGCGGCCAGTTCCGGCAGGAAAAACTCCTCGACCATGTCCGGACTCACCGTCCCCACCTCATCCTCCGACAAGGTCACGCCGCTGGTCATGAAATAATCCGGGAAGTGCGCCACGTAGCGGGTCCCATACCGGCGAAACCATTCGTCCAGAAATGCGATCATCAACTGGCGAACTTTTGTGGCCAGTTCCTTAACCGCTTCCGGTTCTTCCATGAGGGCCACGAAAAAGGTTTCTTTTTCCCAAATCAGGGCGGCGATGTCCATGGGACTTTGGATATCAATCAAGCGGAAGACCGCTTCCGGATCGCGTCGGTGCAATTCATCGGCCATATCGAACAGGTAGGCCAACGTCGAGGTGCTTAATTTGGGTACCGGGAGCGCGGCCACTTCCGAAGCGGAATGAATCAGCGGCAATGCAAACGGCATATTGTCCTGGGGGCGATGAACCTTACAGCCAAAGGCTTCCGCAAAGATCTCCGTCCCGGTGAGCATATTCAGATTCGGGATAAAATCGTCCTCCAACCAGGCGGCACCCGCCAGTTGTCGCTGGTAGCTTTTCCATATCCATTCGACGCGCTCTTTCTGGAGCGAGGGCCATTGGGCCACTTTGGCGGGCATCTCGGGATCATTGCACCGGACCATGAACATGAAACCCGGAGCCGCGCCGGGTTTCACAAACCGTTCCCACCGCTGTTGACGTTTCCGAATCGTCGCTTGAAGGTCCATGGATTACATCCCTTTTCTTTGGCGCCATCGTACCAAGGTTCAACCGGTCTTTTCATTCCGACGGGAAAGATCATGGATTTTTCCGCCTGGCCCTACAATAGGAAAACTTAAGAAAATAACAAATGCTTGACAGAACGGGCCCATTTCGAGTAACTTGGCCCGCTTCAATCAATACCCAAAGGATTGCGACTATGGACGCTTATGCAGTAATCATGACCGGTGGCAAACAGTATTGGGTTCAGCCCGGCGCCACTTTTTCGGTCGAACGCTTGACGGCTGAAGCCGGAAAATCGGTGGAATTCGACTCCGTACTGGCCATTTCCGATGGCACCAAGCTGCGCGTGGGTAACCCCACTGTGGCCGGTGCAATCGTTACCGCCACGGTGGTTAAACACCTGCGCGGCACCAAGTTGGTCCATTTCAAGAAACGGCGTCGTAAAGGGTATGCCCGTAAAATGGGCCATCGGCAGGAATTGACCCAAGTCAAAATTGAGGCGCTTCAATAATCCACCGGTAATCGGTCGATCCACTTTATCATTCAGGGAGTTTGAATCATGGCCACCAAGAAATCAGGCGGTAAGACGTGTAATGGTCGCAACAGCGCGGGTCAGCGCTTGGGCGTGAAATGTTTTTCCGGTGAAACCATTCCGGCCGGCGGGATCATTATGCGCCAGCGCGGCACTAAATTTAATCCCGGGCGTAATGTTAAAATTGGACGCGACGACACTCTTTTTGCATTGAAAGCCGGAGTGGTCTGCTTCGATAAAGCCGCTCGCAAGGTGTCGGTAGTCGAAGCCGCCAGCACCTAAGTGAAAGTACGGCAATTCGTCGATAGCGTTAAGATTTTTGCCGCCGCCGGAGATGGCGGGGACGGATGTGCCCACTTTCGGCGCGAGAAATACATTCCCTACGGCGGCCCGGATGGTGGAGATGGCGGACTGGGCGGCAATGTCATCCTACGGGCATCTCCCGATGTCGATTCCCTCCAGAGTCTTTATTTTACACCCCACCAACGCGCGGAACCCGGGGGTCCCGGCCGCGGCAATAACAAGCATGGCAAGGATGGGGAAGATCTCAAGGTCCCGGTCCCCATCGGTACCGAAGCTTGGGACGACGAAACCCAGACCCTGATCGGCGAACTGCTGGAACCGGGGTCGGAACTGCTCGTCGCCCACGGCGGTCGGGGCGGGCTGGGCAATCCTCATTGGAAAACCTCCGTTCACCAGGCGCCCCGCGAGTTCACCCCCGGCACCGAGGGGCAGATCAAGACCGTCCGGTTGGAACTCAAGATCGCCGCAGATTTCGGACTCGTCGGCTTCCCCAATTCCGGCAAATCCTCATTGATCAGCCAATTGACCCATGCCCATCCCAAGATCGGCCCCTACCCCTTCACCACCTTGAATCCGATCATCGGTACGCTCCATTTTGCCGATTACACCAAGGCCACCATCGCCGATATTCCCGGCCTGATCAAGGGCGCCTATCTCGGCGTCGGGCTCGGGCAACGCTTTCTGCGCCATATCGAACGTTCGGCCGCTGTCATCTACGTCATCGACATGGCCGGGTCGGAAGACCGGGATCCGATTGAAGACTATCGGACCTTGCGGCATGAACTGGACCAATACCGCCACGAATTATTGTTGCGCCCCTCGGTGATCGTGGCCAACAAAATGGATCTGCCGGAATCCGCCGATAATCTGGTTGCCTTCCGCAAGGCCACCCGCACCAAACCGTTACGGGTGTCCGCCCTCACGGGCGAGGGCATCGAAGATTTGAAAGAAGCCCTCCGCAAGCAGATTCGTTGGGAAACCTAACCCTTACCACCAAATCAACGCGCGGACACAGCGCCAGTAACCGGCAAATATCGGGTTCACCCAGCGCAAGATTGGACTGTCGATCTCCGCATACCAGATCGCCCCTGAAAAATCACGGGTGATATCGCGATCCGTCCGTTTCCGCAAGTGTTGAACACGGCGCCGCTCGCGGACCAGCGCGACCCAGTTGGCTGGAGTCAAAAAATAGCCCCACACTTTTAATTTTTCGCGGACCCAGCCCTGGCGGATGGCAAAATAGAGAACCCCCAGTTCCATCACCCAAAAAGCCGGCGCGATCAAAAACAACGTTCCCCACCGATAGTTTTTGAGAATGGAGAGGATCCGGTTGCGGTCCATCCAATAATATTTTGAAGCCAGTTTTTGAAAGGCATACTTGTGCCAGACCACCGCATCGTCCGCCAGCACCACCCGATACCCCGCCAACTGCGCCCGCCAGCCCAGATCCTGATCCTCGTTGTACATCCAATAGGTCTCATCGAAGAGCCCGATGGTTTGCAGAAGATCCCGCGTCAGCAAAACCGCGGCCCCACTGGGATATCCGATTGCTTCATCTGAAGGGCTGCCAGGATCGTAGCGACGACGATATCCGGAACAGTAACCAAATCCCAGAAAATGGGTGCAATTGCCCAGGCTGTTGATTCGATCCTTTTCCTCCCACAACATCAGCCGCGCCTGGACCGCACCGATGGCCGGATCCGATTCGGCTTTGCGCACCAATTGGGCCATGGCATCGGGGGCGATCACAGTATCCATGTTAAACAAAATGCAATAATCCGCGCCCTCCGCCAACGCCCGGCGCATGCCGTCATTGTTCCCTTTGGCAAACCCATCATTTGCCACATTCGGAATAATCACGGCTTCGGGCGCGGTCGCGCGCAGGAAAGTTTCGGATTCCGCCGTAGTGGCGTTATCCACAATATAAAGCCGGACAGGCGGGTTTCCGGTTTGCGCTCGCAGACTGGCCAGACAATCCGGCAGGTAACGCCGTGCGTAATCACGGTAGTTCACCAGGATGACGGCCACGGCCTTCATAGATTCAGGTCACCCGCCGGAAAACATATTTGAGCATGTCCCACCCGAGACGCATAAGGTTGCCGGCTTCCTCCCAGGATCGAATTCCGATGAGGCTGTGCCAGACATAGCCGGGCCGCAGATAGAACATCCGGTGAGCCTGACGAACGATGGCGATCAGTCGGCCTTCATCCCAGTTTTCGGAAATCACCACCGGTCTCAACCGATCCTTGTCATTCACATTCTGGGCGGCGATCTCCCGATACCAGCCGCGCTCGACCGCTTCCTTGTATAGGCGGGTGCCGGGCATGGGGGACAGGATGCTGAATTGGGCGTAATCGGTTTTAATTTCGGTGGCAAAGCGGATCGTCCGCAGGGCGTCCTCATAGGTTTCCACCGGAATGCCCAGAATGAAATAGCCGACGGTTTTGATCCCCGCCGCACGGGTGGCCCGGAAAGCTTCGCGGATCTGATCGGGTGTGGTGCGCTTGCCCAGATATTCCAGTCCTTTGGGATTGGCGCTTTCCACACCGTAAGCCAGCGTGTCGCAACCGGCCCGCCGCATCAGGCGCAACAACTCCGCGTCCGCCAGGTCCACCCGTCCTTCGGCCTTCCAGGTCAGATTATATTTGCGCGCAATCAAGCCTTCGCAGATGGCACGCAACCGGTCGGGCTTGAGGGTGAACAGGTCATCGTAAAAAATCAGGGTTTGGACGCCGTAATCTTTCACGACCGTGTCGATTTCGTTTAACACCTGCTCCGCTGACCGGGCACGCCAACGCGATCCGAAAACATTTTTATCGCAGAAAATACAACTATACGGACAGCCACGGGAGGAAATCATCGTCGTAATCCGCCGGCCGGCCGACAAGGGATAGCGGTAGCGATCGTTGGGCAGAAGATCCCGCGCTGGAAAAGGAAGATCGTCCAGTTTCTCCATCAGCGGTCGGGTTGGGCCGGCGCCGGTCCGGGTGATCAGGCCCGCCATTCCGTCGGGCGATGTTCCCTGTTCGAGAGCCTGCAAGAGTTCCCGGAAAGTAATCTCCCCTTCCCCGATCACGGCAAAGTCGAGTTCGGGATTGTCCCGCATCACCGTGTCCGGCTGGGAGGTGGCATGCGGGCCGCCCAACACCAACCAGCGGGCAAGGGGTCGGCAGAGCCGGATGGCGCGCTGAACGGAATCGGCAACCGGGGTCATGCCGGTGATACCGATCAGATCGGACTGGGAGGACCGAACCCGGGCATCAAAAGCATCCCAGTTCAATCCTTCGGCAAACGCATCGAGAATCGCGACGGTATGTCCGGCCTGGCGGGCCACGGCGGCGAGATAGGCCAGCCCAAGCGGGGGCACCACCAAGCTTTCCTGGCAAGGCTCTCGGGACGGGGTCTGAATCAAGAGTATTTTCACGGAGTCAATCTTGCCACTATTTTTGGGTTGCGGCCATAGGAAAATAAGGAGAGTTGAAATGCGCGATTTGTTTTCCATCCGTCTTCAGAATCCAGCCGTCCGGAGTAGAACTCAATTGCGCATCCGGCCTCGCTCCCGCATAAGGAAATAGGCCCATCGCCCACTCACAGGTATTTCTTTGCACAGGCTTCCTCCGCCAAGTCAGACTGGTGATTTCGGGCGTCACCTTTTTCGCCCATTGTGGTCCGGCTCCCCACCCGGTATCCCACAAGCGCCTTTGCCGCACTTCGGCGGGCGCGAAAGAAGCGGGTTTCTGTTCCAATTGCGGAAGCTCCATATCCCCGGGATTTCCCGCCAGCACCAGCAGTCCTCCCACCGCCGCCGAACCGTGGAGGATGCCGGGACTCTGGAGAGTCAACGAATACGGGGTGTGCAGGAGCCAGTCGATGCGATGGTCCGCAAGATTGACGGTGGGAGGCGCGGAAAGCCGTTCGATGAATAACCACCCCACCCCCTTTGCAAAGAAAATCACCCGGTCATGGATAATTTTCAGCGCCTGTTCGTAGGCGCGGCTGCGAAGCCCCACGATATCGATCTGCTTTCCCGGTTTCCAGAAGGAACACTCGGCCACTTTCTCGGATTCAATATCGTCGATGGCGACCACGTTATGCGCCCGGAGCGAACGGAACCAATCGATATATCGGGCATCTTCATAACTGGTACCGATCCCGGAATCGAGCGCCACCGGTTGCCCGTGCGCATAGGCGACAAAGCCCAGGGTATCGATGTGGCTGTGTTGTCCGCCCAGCGGGCCGTGATCGATGGCCATGTAGAATGCAGAGGGGGTCCATCCATCGCGGAGAATCGTGAAGTGTGAGGCCAGGTTGACCGATTGGGGAAAATCGGGTTCTTGCGGCACGATCCCGGGTGGAACCATGGCGGGCGCCGATTGGTGCAGAGGCCAGGCAAAGTCAGGACGTACAAAAATTCCCGCACCTCTCCGGAAAAAGCGGAGATAACTGGAGGCGCCACAATCGCCGAATGCCGGCATGACGCCACTGGGCGTCGTGACCTGGAGAAGCCACTCGTGCATACGCTTCAGGGTCGCCAAGGTCTCGGGACTCATCAGCTCGGGAAACCGGCGCTCCAATCCGTTTTGTTGAATCGTCGCCACGGCATGCATGGCATAGCTCATGGCGACCGAGTGGTATCCACAGCGTTCCCGGTAGCCGCCATCGGGATAGACTTCGCGTTCCAAGTGCAACCGGATGGAACGGGACGCAATCTGCGCCCAGGCATCGCTCTCCGAAAATTCAGGGAATAAGGCGGCCACCGAGGCGAACCCGCCGCTTTCATAAACTTGATGGTTACCGTAATTATAAGCGGTGCTGATGTTGAACGCCGCGGAACGGCATCCGCGCAAAACCGTCCGCATCATCGTCGCGTGGGTCTCGGGCGCCAGTCCGGCCTGACGCATGGAGAGGTAGGTATAGGAGAGCATCTCCGCGCGAATAATCTGCGCATCGTAGTAAGGATTGGTGGAATAGTGAAACGTGACATCCGGCCCGGTGATGGTCGCCGTGATCTGCTCCATCCGGCGCGCATGGATCCTCAGGGCCTGCTCGAACGCCGATACATATCGACGGTCGCCGGTCAATAAATAGGCATCGCCCAGGGACTCCAGACGCTCGATACCAAAGGCGGCGGGATCCGGCGGGTCCATCGACCATCCGGCGATCTGCGTCACCAGGGTATCGGCCATCTCCATGAGCAGGGGGCGATCCCATTCGGGGATCCCGTCCCGGCCGGGCACATAATCGTCCCATCGCAAAGGAAGCGGGGCAGATCGTTTCGCCAGGTAATCGCCCCAGGCCGTCCAGTCGGAAATGCCCAATGCCTGAAGGATCTCGCTGTCCTGGATCCCATTGATGGTGGTGAGAAAGAAAGTTTTTCGTTCCGATGCCCGGCGGGCATAGGTGGCGATATCTGCCTGACGATCACCGGGTTCTCCGGAAAACTGAATTTCGCCAAATAACTCGGGGCGTAAAGCATCTCCGAAAGTGGGGGCCCATTGGACATAACCGGCGGGCTCAGAAGGATTGACCCGCATCACATTCAATCCCCAGATATCGCCTTTCGCCGGAATATTCCCCAAGATCGCAAAGGGGAAGGTCGCTTCGATCACCCAGGCGTTCGCCTCCAAAGCCACGCGGTAATCAAACGCCGGATGCCATCCCTGCTCGGTCCGGTTGTTAAATCCCGTAAAGGTCAGGGGCAGGCCATTCGGCGACAGAATGAAATGCCGATGCTGGGTGCAGGTCCGGCCCACATCGATCTGGATCTCCAAGGCATCGTCGCCCCAGGCATCGCGGCCATAAGGAATTTTATTCGCCGCCAGTTTGCGCACCCGATCCATCGCTTTCGTGTGACACCGGGCCTTGAGATAAAGAGCCGACGGGTCATACCAGATTTCGATATCCGTGTTTTCGTCAGCCGTCGCATCGCCCTTGGAATTCAGCAGGACACCCAACGTCGATTTTGCGGGACTCGCGGCAACCGCAACACGAGAGACGGGATGCGGGAAGGGACTGGGAAAACCCAACCAGTTAACGGATTTCGTGGAATCGACGAGCTTTGTTTTCATAGGGAAAATAAACTACCAATCTATGACTGTTGTGCGAATCTTTTATTTCAGGCTCCTTCTGCATTACTGTGGGTTACTGGAGTTTGAGCCCTTTTAACGCCGTTGAAAACCAAGGCATAGAGAGTCTCTCGCAGAGTGGCGCAAGGTTCGGATAGAGTTAAACAAGAGACCAGCAGGGCCGTGTGATCCCGCTTCAGAAGCGGAATCACCCGTCCCGGTGTTCTATTTAAGAGGCCAAAGGTGAGAGTCCGGCATTCTTGCCTGACACTTCCCCGCTCTCCCCGGAGTCGGACAGGAATGCCTTACTTGGATTCACTCGATCGCTGCACCAAAACGCAGATGCGCTCCGACCGGGGGATCGTCAGCCTTGAGGCGCTTCGGGTGGAGCGCCCGGCGCGGAACCCGAAGTCGCCTCCGAGGCTTGGTTCGGTGTTCCCTTCTTGAACATCCCTTTGGCAATCGCCCATGGCAGACCGATGACCAGCATCCAATTGCCCATGTCCACCGCAGGGATGAAGCCAATCCATCCCTTGGGCGTCCAAGGGTAAAGCGTGTGGGCAAAACCGGCGAAGATCAGGGAAAGCAAAGGGACGGTCGAGACATGTTTCTGAATTCCCTTCCGCCTGTTGCGCTCACTGGCAATGACACAAGTCCAGTTCATGACGACCATCAGGCAAGCCAGCAGCAGTAGGATAATCGCGCCGATTGCCCGCAGTTCCGTCATTTCATCTCCTCCCCCAACGTCCACAGTCTGCGGACTTCACCCGTGCGCCCCCGGCGCGCGGTTGAGGGCACGCAGCACCATGTTGTTGGGGCCTTCCGTCATAGGGTCTTTTCTATGATCTTCTTCACGTAGGCTGGCATGTCTTGCTGCAGCTCCTCTGTCTTCTTCTTCAGCCGGTCATACACTTCGACTTCTGGACCGGACCACATGATGTCCATTCGTCGCGCAGCCCGCATGGCAATGTGAGTGTAATCATCGGGGTACGCCCAATAGCAGTTACGGCAGATCTTCGCATCCTTCTGTTCAAGCCAGTTCGCGCAGTGTTCGCAGGACCAAGACTTAGCTCTATTTGCCGATCCACAAAGGAGCATGTAATTCTTTGGGTCTTGATCCTTACTGTCATCATCACTCGCAACTTCAAAGGGAATCCGATGATCAATTTGCAGGTCTTTTTCCGAAAAGTCTTCGAGATAGATCGCGCATCGCGCCCCATCCATTTCAGTCAACTGAGCCTTCAGGTTCTTGGAAAAAGCAGTGCGGCCACCAGCTCGCTCAAATCGAACCTTGGACGGATCGCCAAAAGTATATGCGCCGATCTTTCGACCTGTTGAGCCCTGCACGCGCGTCGTTACAAGAGGTATTCCCTCTTCGCGCACGTCACGGGCGGCTCGCGGAGGGTGGTCATATCCGTACTTGGTTTTGAGTTCCTCTGTGGTGATGTGGCCATGTTTGAGAATATGGTCAATGACCGTTCGTGCACGCTTGGCGGTCACCTTCTTGCAGAGTTTGACGAATTCCTTTGGCAGTTTTGGTTTGGTCATGCTCGTGACTCCAGGAGGCACATCTGTTCGCTTTGCGTGAATTGGTAGATCATCTTTGGCTTCACCAGTTCCTTCGACAGCGCTGGCGACAGGTACAGGGATTCAACCGTTGCGTCGTCCCGGCCAAGAAGCGTTGCCTGCGATGAACGTCCCGCTTCCAATTCCATGTGCGTAAGGTTCAAGTGTTCGGGAAGACTGACGCCATGGACTTTGTCTCCCGTGCGTCCATCATAACTCACAATGTATCTGACCTTCCTGGCGTTGAGTTGCTCCAGCACCTCGACAAATTCGCAGAATTGAACACTGGCTAGATAGCGCGTGTCGCGGTTTCCGCACACGCCCTGATAAGGCGGGTCCATATAGACCAAGTCCGAGGTGTTCGCCTGAAGGACAACGTCTCTGTAGTTTTTTGAGGAAAAGGTTGTCTTACCTTTAAGCAGGTATGATGCCCCGAAGATTTGTTGACGCATGGTCGATGGGGTCGTCCCCCGTCGCCGGTTGTCCGGGCTCTGATTGAATTCGCCGTTGGCGTTATAGCGCACGGACGCTTTAACGCACCGGGCAAGCAAGTAGAGAAAGCAGTCGGGCTTTCCGGTCAAGTTGAAGTCATCTCGAATCTTCTTGTAATACGACTTCGGGTCATCGAGTTGTGCACGCCAAAGTGCCTCGTACTCCTTCGCCAATTTGTCGGGCGTGTTGATTATGTCACGCCACAGGTCAATGAGGGGCTTGTTCAGGTCGTTGATGTGGAACCGACTTGCTCTTTCATCTGCGGCAGCCGCGAGAGAGATCGCGGCAGACCCCGCAAACGGTTCGTGGAGGGTTTCAACGTGGGCAGGGAAATAACGCAATATGTCGCCTGCCAAATTGCGTTTACTCCCCTGATACGGGATTGGATGCGGTACATTCATGCGAGCACAATACCAATTTCGTTGTCTCTGTTCAATTGTCTTCCTTTGCCCCAACGTCAGTGCTGAGGATCGGCGAGCTTGCGAGCCGTATCCTCGGGCACTTGATTGGCCGGTCTTGTCGATTCACGTTCCATGTCTGCTCGTGCCAGTTTCCCTATCCTGCCTTCGGAAAGGACCTCGTCGTATCGACGGATGAACTCGATTTGCTTCTGTAACCGTCCTGAATAGGTGGCTACCCATCTGTAGATCCCATCGGTTGTGCTCTCGTACAGAGCCTCGAAAGAAAACATCTTACAGCCAAAGCCATCGTCAGCGAAGGATCGGCGCTGCACGGAATCACAGTAGAAGCACAGCGCAGGGTGGGCACTACTGACCACCTTGCGGGAATGTGGGTTCGTCATGTGCAAGAGTGCGTTTCTGAACTCCCAGAGTTCGGCTGGGGTGACCCCCACGGACTCCATCCGTACGTACGTCGTCATCCACATGCAGAAGTTGCCCTGAATGTCGCCGTATTCCAAGTACGCCAGAGTGTCGAAGAACGACACCAGCAGTTTCATTGCAGAGACGTAGTGCCTGTTCTGGTGGAGCGATCTGATAGCGGCAAGGAAGTCATCCTCAAGAAGGCTGTCAATGGATAAGTGTCCGTCAATGACGTACTTGGCCAGAAAGTCTGTCTTCTGAATAGTCGCGTCGAACTCCGAAGCGACTATCGCGCCTTCGGCGGAGGGCGGGTCGATGTGCGTCAGCATGTCGATGCGAGGTTCACCGTCCACAATTAGCGTGACGCACATCAAGGGGTGCTGAGGTGCACCCACACTCTGAAGGAGATCATCGAATACGCGCGTGGCATGCCCCGTCCGGCCAAGATAGGAGAACATGTCAAACGTGATCTCTGCATCAGGGCCAAGTCCTAGCCATGCACGTATCTTCTGGGTTGGCAGGGGATGAAGTGCAGCAGCGGAGAAGTCCGAGGCTACGCAGCCTTGCAGAAATGCAATCTTTCCGCTGTCACTCCCGTCGATTGTGTGCATGGTAACACCGAGGCCCGTGAGTGTGTCGCCCTTTGACAGCGGCGTTTTGATATTGGGATAAAAACGCCGATCAGAAAGTGGATGTTCTTCTTTTGGGTATTCTTTAGAATTGGTCGACAGACCCTCTTCTTATTTTCTTCCGTTGGTATTTTCT
>Ga0118677_10004881_pt1 | contig 24032 bp, 24 predicted proteins | sample AliMusrvi5mmetaG_FD_86154 | JGI IMG/M metagenome (GOLD analysis project Ga0118677, IMG submission 86154)
CGTTTGCTTAGAGGTAGCGCAACTAATAGATCGTTAGTCTGTTATGGGCCAATAAGAGACATTCATCCAAGCAACACTCAGCGTTACTATCCAAAAAACTTTATTTATCAAACTAATAGTTCTTTTGCTTCATATATCTACTCCTTTTGATTGACTATGACTTGATGTAAGTCAAAACCATTTATTTTTCCATACATTAATATAGCATTAACAATTCTTCGAGCCGTCTTCTCAACCGTTAAGACTATAGCCTGAGATGTCGAATGCGAATTAGGGTTAGCGATGTTTGGCACATTATCTAATTTACGATCCAGTAAATCTTACTTAGCACTATTAATTTTAATTTGTAGCCTAAGCTACTTAAGTGTCGTTGGTGCAACCGATGCAGTCAATGCTTTGCCGGATTTAGGCAATCCAGCCGCTAACACAGGCTCAGTAGAACCTAGCATGAGCGCCCAAGGCGCAGGCTTTACTTACCACGACAATATCGATGGCAAGCAAATCACACTTACCCCACAATATAATCAACAAAACGGTACATCTATTGGTGGCAGTTTAGCTGGGGCACTGTCTAAAAACATGGCGGTGGGTGTATTGCTGTCTGTCGGTTCAGACAGAAACGAGTGGTTGCTCAATACTGGTTTTGATTTAACCAGCAATCAACGCTTCATCTTTTCTCTTGGTCAGTTGCGTCAAAAGCAAGAATTTAACTTTATCTCTGGTAGCCAAAAAGCTCAAATCAGACAAGATAACGGTGCCGTCAGTTACCAATACTTCTTAGGTAAGAACTTCCTCAATGCCGCTGAAATTAATGCCTACATCAGTGACACAGGCAGCGTTAATCTAGGGGATAAAACCTACTTTACTGATACGACTTCCTTGTATGAATTATGGAGTGATCCACGCCGTATTGCTGGGGGCCGTGTTACCGGTGTGCAAGGTCGTTTGGTCTTTACGCCAACGTCTAAAACCACTATTAAGGTTGGCTTAGGGGCAGAGCGTCTGACTTATGACTACCTAACAGGTAATGAATCAACTACTCGTGCAACGGGGAGTGCTGAGTTAGTACAACGCTTAGACAATGACTTTAATTTCCGTGCTTCTGCGAATGCAGCTTCTTCACAGAACCGTTATGCCTTAGGGTTAGGTAGAAGCTTTAAAGGTGGCGCACAACTTGGTATTGATGTAGCGACTATTCAAGGACGTGATAACACTTTTAATGACAACCAACTGTTACTGAGTTACACCCAAAGCTTTGGTGGTAATAATGCCAGTGCCTTTGGAAGCAACACAATGGGGATGAATAACACAGCACTTAATAACTTGGATGCTTCAGGCGCTCCAATGAACCAAGCCTATGCGAACACAGCAACCCCTAGTCCAAACGCCAATACATGGGCCAGTTCTTTAGTCGACCAAGTCTCTCGTCGTCCTAGCTTCTTACCATCACAAGTGATTGCTAAGATTGATACCACCGCCACACCAACAAGATTGATTGCGATTGATAAAACAGCTGTGCCTGTAGGCAGTAGTATTAATAATGCCACGGGTGTGATTACAGCCCCTACGGGGACGCCAGTGTCTGGCATTGCTGGCGTCACTAAAAATACAGTGGCCTTCACTAACGCTGGGCAGTTTGCACTATCTGGTACCACTGCTCTGGTGATTAACCCAAATCTCATCACACAACCAGCAGTAGGATTAACGGATACTTACATAGTGACCATGAACAACAGCTCAGGTGGTGGCACTACATTAGCCACCGTGGTCGTTTCCCATGGCTCAGTAAAGATTGATAGTATCGTGATGAGTTCTGGTACGTTAGTCATTAACACCGCTGCTATTGCTGGTGTGACTGCTCCTGTGGGTGGTGCGACCCCAGTGACTTCTGTAAGTGGCACGGGTTATACCGGCACGGTTACATGGAACGGCAGTCCAAGTACGTTTGCGTATAACACCGCCTATACCGCGACTGTGACATTAACCGCTACGACTGGTTATACCTTAACAGGCGTTACCCAAAACTTCTTTACGGTAGCAGGTACATCCCCAACGGCGACTAACTCAGCTGGCTCAGGTGTGGTGACTGCGGCGTTCCCAGCAACAGCTAATGCTGTGATTAGCACCGCTGCTATTGCTGGTGTGACCGCACCAGTAGCAGGTGCTACACCAGTCACAACCACCACTGCTGGTACTGGTTATACAGGTACGGTTACATGGAGCCCTGCAGTCAGTGGTACGTTTGCATATAACACCGCCTATACCGCGACTGTGACCTTAACCGCTGCTAGTGGTTATACCTTAACAGGTGTCACAGCTAACTTCTTTACGGTAGCAGGCACATCCTCAGCAGCGACCAACTCAGCTGGCTCAGGTGTGGTGACTGCGGCGTTCCCAACAACAACAGCAATACTCCCACCAGGTTACGTCAGTACCGGCACCAGTAGCGGCTCTGGCTCGATAGGTTCAGGCGCAAGTTGGAATCTGCTTGGTGGTGGCACTTTAATTTGGTCAAAAAACAACAGCACGGTTGCCTCTTATTCCGCCGCTCTCGCTGCCTGTGTTGCTATGAATAACTCTAGCGCTTTGGGTTACAGCGACTGGCGCCTACCCACCCAACAAGAACTCTCAGGCCTGTATAATTCCCACACTGCGCTTACAGGCTGGACGTCTGCCTTCACCTGGTCGTCTACCGCCGGCGGTGGCGGTCACTACGACGTCGACCTGAACGTTGGCGGCGTCGGCTGGATCTACGACGGCACCTACGGTTACGTGTCGTGTGTTCACTAGAGCCTTGATTTTTGAAGTTTGATATTTGATTTTTTGATTTAGGTTTTATTGGGTTTGAACTGGGTTTTACATTTCACCGGCGAAGCCGGTGAAATGGTGAAGTGTTAAGAGTGTCTGGTTGTGTTTCATCCTGCCTGTGTCATGCATGGGTGCCTAATGGGTGTTTCGGTTACGGCTGAAACAAAATAGGCCAATTGGGGATGTGGCTGGCATTTTCCGCTGTCGGGCGTGCAACTTGATTGCGCTTAACCTGATTGCATCAAAGGGGCTGCGCTGTGAGAGCGGCAAAGCTGAGTGCTTGCAGCTGATTATCTGCAAGCCAATAGTGAAAATGCATTTGTGTTTAGGCTGGACGTTGAACAACACCTGGTCGTCTACCGACAACGGTGCTGGCAATCACTACAACGTCAACCTGAACAATGGCAACGTCAACTGGAACAACGACAGCAACAACAATTACGTGTCGTGTGTTCACTAGAGTCACGCCCACTCATGGGGGTGAGCGCAGCCAGATCGCTTTTATATGTAATTGGGTGTAGTTGGCATTACTCGGTAAAAAGTAACATTTAATTGGCCCTAGCATTTCATGGTAAATTTTTCTGCGTAATTGATAACTGTTGGCATGAATAAGTTGACCATAATAGCTATTGATGGTGCCGAGCATGCGCTTGAGCAGAACCGGGTTCACGTTAAGTGGTGGGTGCAGCTGATGTAAGCTTAACCACTTAGCCCAACTGCCGCTAACTGGCATGGTATGGCAGGGATAATGCACAGGGTCTAATAAGCCGTTAAAAAAATAAAGTCGTTTTCTAAGGGCGCGTAGCGTCCGTTGCCTAATGTAGCAGTGATGCGGATAGACAATATAGCCCAGAAAATTAGCGCCTTGATTCACCTTTTGCAATACCGTTTTATTGGGGTGCAACTGTAAAGTTAAGTGTTCAGCTAAAAATTGATTGATCTGCTGCATTTGCCCCAGCAGTATTTGCGGTTGATCACCAAGAATCATAAAATCATCCACATAGCGCAGATAGGCATTAATTTTTAATTGGTGCTTGATAAACTGGTCCAGTGGGTTTAGGTACAGGTTGCTAAAAAACTGACTGCTGAGACTACCAATAGGTAAACCAACGTCTGCCGGGCTATAAAAGAGTGATTTATGCGGCGGGATTTGTTTGAGTAAGGCCAAGTCCCCACTTAATGCTGGTTTTGGGTCTATGGGATTCTGCAAGATGATTTTTAGAGCGACTGCGTTGATTTGCCGTAAAGTTTGTGCTGGGTAATCAAGTTTCACAAATTGCGCATGCCAAAGGCTGAGTAGTATTTTACGATCAATGGATGTGAAAAAAGACCGTATATCCATTTGGCAATAATAACGGTTGCGCGGCTTACGCATGAAATGTTGTAAACGCTCAATCGCACTGTGCGTGCCTTTGCCAATCCGATTTGAGTAGCAGTCATCTATCCAACTCCTTGCAATGCTGGGATTGATTAATGAGATAAGCCAATGCTGCGCTAAGCGGTCACGAAAGTTAGGGGCAAATATCTCGCGAAGTTTTGGGTCTTGCACAGCAAATGCGGTCATGCGTTGTGGTTGATATTGCTCCGCATAAATATCCTGTGCGAGGGCGGCAACAATGCGCGGCATTTCAATCATAAAACGTCGCTTATCAACACTGTTGCTCGACTGATTCACGCAAATGTAAAGTTGACAGGCAATTTCAGTTTCTGTCATATGCGCTAAAGAGGTAGAGGCCATGGAAAAAGATTTTAAGCATCCGCAGATTTTTTCGGATTTGTTGATGTTTTACAAACGCTACTACCCGATTCATGCCGGACTGCCTAAGCCGTTCCGATTCACCACTGGCGAAAGTATTTTAACGGAAATTACCCAGTGTTTGAAATTGGTCACACTGGCGAATCAGTGCAATAAGAACGATGCGATTGCGCGAGCCAAAGGCTCGGAGTCGCTTGGACAACTGCGGGTATCCATAGAAGTGATTCGTAGTTATTTGTTAGTGGCTTGGCAATTAAAGCTGTTATCACATGGCGGATTGCATGAACTCACCGGCGTGTTGGAATCGGTCTCTAAACAAGCTGCGCGTTGGCAGCAATGGTTTAATGGGCGTAACGCAGAGGCGATAAGTTAAGTGTGCATTATTGGCCATCTAGCTCAAACCGCTAATTGGATAGTGTGTGCTTCTATTCCCACATTGAGCTGCGAACGTACAGCGCCAAAGATAGCGGCTAAATTATCCATACTAGGGTTGCCTTTGGGTGACAGCATTCTATGTAGGCTTTTGCTCGGCTTTGCGGTTTGATTAGCAAGCGCTTCAAAGCCTATAGTTGCATTGACTAAATCGCGCAGTATGAGGCGAGCAGTCTCCGTCTCATTATTTAGAAATAGGGTCGCCGCTTCATCAAGCAATGCCTGAGCAAATTGCGGGTCACGCGTGACCCGTTCAACAACCGTTTGCTTAAAATCTCGTGTTAGTGCCATATTGTGTTCCTTTTAGTTTTATCTTTGCGCTTACTTAATCTTTTTTCTGTACTTATATTCAGCATGTAATTTTTTGGCTTGATCAATGTCTTTTTGTTGCTTATGCTTGGTGCCACCACCCAATAGAATAATCAGCGTTTCGCCGTCTTTAGCTAAATACACGCGATAGCCAGGTCCCCAATTAAGCACATATTCGCCTATGCCATCAAACCATTTAACATTGGAGGTATTGCCTAATTCCAAGCGAGATATTGCCACTGATATTTTAGCCGCAGCTTGAGCATCAAGCCCATCAAACCAAGCCTTGTATGGGCTGGAACCATCCGTAAGCAGGTATTCCTTGACATGAATTTTCATAGATGTAATGGTAATATATAAGTTACTATAAAGTCAACGGGCATTTATTTAATTGATTGGCTCATCAGGGCAAGCACTTATGTTGCTAATGTACTTAAAATAAATACTTTAAATTAGATTAATAAACTCAAGGCGAATGTCTCCTATGGGTCGGAAGCGCCGTTTTTATATGGCTGCTTTAGGGTGTTTAATAAATTTAGCTATTCAATCAACCTGACGTTACTAAATGGCGCAAACTAATGATCCCTATTTTTCTAGGAGATCATCATAGAAGGCAGTATTGTTTTTAAGCATCATGAACCATGGAATAAAGGTAAGTTGATTGGCCAGAAAGCCCCGCTCAAGCTAAAGGAAATTTGGGCGATTAGAGTACGATTAGAGTTATCGAATCGAATACGCGACCTTGCACTATTTAATCTTGCAATTGATAGTAAGTTGCGCGCTTGTGATTTGGTAAAGCTTAAAGTAAGAGATATATCGCACGGCGACCGAATTTCTTCAAGAGCCATCGTCATGCAACAAAAAACTGAACGCCCTGTTCAATTTGAAATAACGGAGCAAACTCGCAAATCCATTTCTGAGTGGCTTCAGTTAGCAACGTTAAGATCCGACAGTTTTTTATTCCCCAGTAGAATTCACGAATCCCCACATTTATCTACAAGGCAATATGCCCGTATCGTCAATGACTGGGTAGAAGAAATTGGATTAGATCCTGTCAACTACGGCACCCACACCATGCGAAGAACCAAAGCCTCACTCATTTATCGACGTACTAAGAACTTAAGAGCAGTCCAACTTCTACTTGGTCATACCAAGTTAGAAAGTACTGTCAGGTATCTTGGTATTGAGGTGGATGATGCATTGGAGATGGCAGAGCAGACAGAGGTTTAACTAGGTAAGGTCGCTATTTTGAGATAAGTAGCGATCTTACTCAATGTAGATAACAGTTACATTCCATATGCTTACATGTGTTTTCTTAAAGACTTGATAGCAAAAAAATGCGATAATCTGCCGCTATAAAATAATTAGCATGCACATGCACGACGTGTAAGGCAAAATAACCCAACCCATTGATTTATATAATTAAATTTAATTAAGCGGAATTTATGACTTACACAAAAGTTACACAATTTTTATAGGCTATTGATTTTAAATGAAAATTAACAAAAAATTTACTGAGTGGGAGTAATCACCCTGCAATGAGTCGTGGCTTTGTTAAAGAAGATGATCTAGAGTTAGCAGGCACGGATGTCGCTGAACGTCCGATTAGCCCAGAAACGAACTACGTCACACCAACGGGATTGGCGCAGCTACAAAGCCAAGGCAGCATGCTGGAACAAACGCATTTTGCACTAGTTCCGAATAAAGAAAATCCAACAATACAGCAACGCTTAGGGTCCATAGAGCGTGATTTGCGTTACGTACAGGCGCGCTTGGAAAATGCCTTACTCATTGACCCAACTTCGCAGTCCAAAGCTACCGTCCTATTTGGCGCGACCGTGTCTATTGAAGATGAGAATGGTGACCCCCATCAATATAGCATTGTGGGCGAAGATGAAGCAGATATTGCGCTCCATAAGGTCAGTTGGCTATCACCAATTGCCAAGGCTATGCTAGGACATAAAGTGGGTGACAGCGTTGTATGGAAACGCCCTGCTGGTGATTTAAATTTAGAAATTTTAGCAATTAATTAGTATTAGCCTCGTGCTAAGACAAATATATAAGGGAAATACCAAGTAATGAACGTCAACACCGCGATTGAAACACGTCGCTCAGTTAAAAGTTTTGATATCCACCATAAAATGACTAGCGCTGAGATTGATCAGTTGATGGCATTGGCGATGCTATCACCTACCGCTTTCAATATTCAACATTGGCGCTTTGTGGTCGTGACGGAGCCAGTGTTACGGCAACAAATTCGTGCAGTGAGCTGGAATCAGGCACAGGTAGAAGAAGCATCAGTCTTATTAGTATTAACTGCAGATTTAAAAGCATGGGCTAAACAACCAGAACGTTACTGGAAAGATGCTGCACCTGCTGTATCTGATATTTTGGTACCCGCAATAGGCAACTTTTACACGGGCAACGAACAAATGCAACGTGATGAAGTGATGCGCTCGTGCGGCATGGCAGCGATGACCATTATGCTTGCCGCAAAAGAAATGGGCTACGACACGTGCCCGATGGACGGCTTTGATTTTGATGCAGTGGCCAAATTAATTAACTTGCCAGCTGACCATACACCAGTCATGTTTATTACGGTAGGTAAAGCCTTAAAACCGGCTTCACAACGCAGCGGCCAATTGGCGATGGATGAAGTTGTAATACAGAATAAGTTTTAACCACTATAAAGCATTAAATTTTAAGGAAGTAACCGTGTTAATTAGCAACAATATCACCGTACAATTTGGCGCTAAGCCTCTATTTGAAAATGTTTCCGTTAAATTTGGCGACAACAACCGGTATGGTTTAATCGGAGCCAATGGCTGCGGAAAATCAACCTACATGAAAGTGTTGGCAGGCGAACTGGTGCCTAGCGCTGGGAATATCTCTATCGACAGCCATGAACGCATGTCATTTCTGCATCAAGACCAATTTGCTTACGAAGATCAGCGCGTGCTGGATGTGGTCATGATGGGTCATGAAGAAATGTGGAAAGCGAACGTAGAAAAAAATGCAATCTATGCCAATTTAGAAGCGACCGAAGATGATTACATGAAAGCCGCTGAACTTGAAGGCGTGTTTGCTGAATATGACGGCTATACGGCTGAGTCACGTGCAGGCGAGCTGTTATTAGGGGTAGGAATCCCTATTGAGCAACATAACGGGCTCATGAGTTCAGTAGCGCCAGGCTGGAAGCTACGCGTTTTACTAGTGCAAGCACTGTTTTCCAACCCAGATATTTTATTGCTTGATGAGCCGACCAATAACTTGGACATCAACACCATTCGTTGGCTAGAAGATGTACTTAACAATCGTGATTGCACCATGGTCATTATTTCCCATGATCGCCACTTTTTAAACCAAGTGTGTACACATACATGCGATATGGATTACGGTAAGATCGCGATGTATCCAGGCAACTACGATGACTATATGGAAGCCAGCACAGCAGCCCGTGCCCAAGCCACTAAAGATAATGATAAAGCCAAGCTGATGGTGGCTGAGCTGCAAGACTTTGTGCGCCGCTTCTCTGCAAATGCATCTAAAGCCAAGCAAGCGACCAGTCGAGCGAAAAAAATTGATAAGATCAAAATTGAAGAATTTAAACCCTCTTCACGCCAATATCCCTTTATTCGCTTTGACTTCGACGATCGCGATAAGCTTTACCGCAATGCTGTTGAGCTAAAAAAACTTAGTCATGGTTTCGATCATATCTTGTTTAATGATGTAGACATGATGTTTGAAGCGGGTGAGAAAGTTGCCATTATTGGTGAAAATGGTATCGGAAAAACCACCTTCTTGCGTTGTTTAGCAGGTGATTTACAGCCAAAACACGGAGAAGTGAAATGGGCTGAAAAGGCTAATATCGGCTACTTTGCGCAAGATCACGAATATGAATTTGAGCAAGGTGAAGAGTTATTTGAATGGATGTCGCATTATCGTCAACCCGGCGATGATGACCAAGTGGTGCGTAGCATGCTAGGTCGCTTGTTATTTGGTGGCGACGATACCAAGAAGTCTGTCAAAGTCTTATCTGGTGGCGAAAAAGGCCGCATGCTCTACGGAAAAATGATGTTGGCTCGCACTAATGTGATGCTAATGGATGAGCCGACCAACCATATGGACATGGAATCAATTGAAGCACTCAATACTGCGCTGGATAAATACAAAGGCACACTATTTTTTGTCAGTCATGACCGTGAATTTGTGAGCTCAATTGCCACCCGTATTATTGAAATAAAAGCCGATAAAATCATCGACTTTACAGGCAACTATGAAGACTACTTATTGAGTCAAGGCGTAGAATAAAGGTCCTCAGCCAGAGTCACTTAAAAAGGGGTGCACAACTGTGCACCCCTTTTTTTATTAATAAACACATATTAAGGCTGTTTGATGTAAGTCAACGCAGTATATTCATGAAAAGTTCATATTAACAAGATCCTCTGCAATGACGCAGATAGTTATTTATTGTTTAAGGAACTTGATCATGAAATTACTTACTAACCTACTCTCTACCGACTATGGATTGACCAGTTTGGCGGTTATTGCTTTTGTACTCGTGATGTCCATCTGGTTTTTTAACTACTTTAAACGAAAAATGAATGAAGACGCTAAAGCAGCAGGCGAACAATAAGCACTGAATCTAAATGTAGAAGTTAAACATCATCATCATTGTGATTAAATTTATCAGACATAAATAGATACAAATTAACAGTTGCTTGCATGGTCTTCAATCTGATATAAAATAACCAGATTAAAAATAAATAGACTATGCTTAAAAAAACTCCCACCCTCTTTTGCAGGCTTTCTCTAATTGCCTATGCATGCTTGATGTTATGCCCTGTGGCAAATGCCAAAGATAGTCTTTGGTATAAGACTGACGATCCACTTAAAACTGAGTCGGCATTACCCCCTGCCATTCCTGATGGTTACCTAGAAAGTGCCGCGTGTAATGCAATTAACTACAACGAATCACTTAATTTAAGCCAGGTGGTTGAAGCTGCGTTATGTAATAACCCGCAAACACAACAAGCCTATGCCTCAGCCCGCGCACAAGCAGCACAACTAGGTATCGCAAAATCAGCCTACTTGCCTACATTGGACGATAAGATTGGCACTAACGTCAATGTAAACACACCTGAATTAGCTACGCGCAGCAACCCTTACGGCAATTTAACCAACAGTCTTGTGGCCTCGTACTTGTTATATGACTTTGGCAGTCGAGACGCCAATCTAGAGAACGCACGTCAGTTATTGCAAGCCGCAAGTGCCACGCAAAGTAGTATCGTGCAAACCGTATTGTTGAATGCTGTTCAGGCTTTCTATCAAGTCCAGGCAAACATTGCCACACTGACAGCAGCCAACGAGTCTGAGCGCGCAAGTGAAGAAAGTTTCAAAGCTGCGCAAGCACGTTATCTCGCAGGCGTTTCAACGCCTGCTGATAAATTACAAGCACAGACATTATTCGCACAAAACACGCTCACGCGTATTACGGCTGAAGGGGCACTTAAAACCTCCTATGGCACCTTAGCCAACGTGATGGGATTAGCCGCCAATAAAACACTTAAACTAGTTTCTAGCCTCATCGTGCAGCCGCTAGATTCTATTGATCAAGATATCAATATTCTAATAGAGCAAGCGAGAAACCGCCGCCCTGACTTGCTGGCTAGTGAAGCGCAATTAAAAGCAGCCCAAGCTGCCATAGACTCCTCACGTGCCGCATCTAAACCTACGGTTACAGTTTCACTGTCTAACAGCTTCAGTGATGGAAGCCGCATTTCTAATGCTGACAACTCAGCTATAGGACTTAGCGTAAGCATTCCCATCTTTGGTGGCTATGCTCCAACCTATAGAATCCGTGCCGCTGAAGCCAATGCTGATTTACGTAGCGCCGTGCGTGATCAATTACGCTTACAGGTTTCACTAGACGTATGGACTGCATACCAAAACTTGCGCACCGCAAATGAATCGATACGCGCAGCCGCAGTGCTGGTTAGTAGCGCAGAAGAATCTTCACGGGTCGCCTTGGGGCGCTATAAGGCTGGTGTGGGTAACATCATTGATACATTAAATGCGCAGAGCGCTTTGGCTAGTGCCCGCCAACAGAAAATTCAAGCTAATTTGAATTGGAATATTGCGCGTAGCACCCTAGCGCAATCCATAGGGACTCTGGATAACGCGATGATTCAATCTCTACCTAACAGCAACACCACCGGTTTAAACACAAGCACACAAGAAAGGCAGCCATGAGCCGCATTGTTAAAAAAAGCATCCCACTCCTGATACTGCTGACTCTAATCGGCGGCGGCGTCTACTTCTACCAGAAAAGCAAAGTATTGTCGCCCGAACAAATGTATCGACTTCAACCTATCAGTCAGGGGGATGTAGTGCAAACAGTATCTGCTAATGGCACACTTAATCCAGTGACCTTAATTAACGTAGGTGCCCAAGTATCAGGACGTGTGAACAAACTGTTCGTAGACTTCAATGATCATGTTGAAAAAAATCAAATATTATTAACGCTAGAACCAGAATTATTTGACGCACAAATTGGCCAATCACAAGGCAATGTGCGCAATGCGCAGGCCTCAGTTGAGCTAGCAATCGCTAATGAAGCGCGCATGCGTACACTATTTACGCAGGACTACGCCTCTAAACAAGATTTAGACCAAGCAGTACAAGCATTAAAATCTGCTAGGGCGCAACTTGAAACTGCACGAGGACAATTACTGCGCGATAACACTAATCTTAGCTACTCTATCATTCGATCGCCAGTGTCAGGTGTAGTGGTCGATCGCGTAGTGGATGTAGGTCAAACCGTCGCTGCCAGCTTTCAAACACCGACGCTAATTAAAATTGCGCAAGATTTATCCAAAATGCAGATCGACACTAGCTTTGCCGAAGCCGATATCGGCAATATAAAAGTGGGGCAAAAAGCTAAATTCAGTGTTGATGCATTTCAAAATCGTACTTTTGAAGGAACGGTAAAACAGCTAAGACTCAACCCAACAGTGATTACGAACGTGGTCACCTACGACGTGGTGATATCAGTCGATAATTCAGAAAAAATCTTACTGCCGGGCATGACTGCTTACGTCAATATTATGGTAGCCAAGCATGATAATGTGATACTCACCCCTAATGCGGCTTTACGCTTTAAACCCAAACAGGATGAAAGCCAAACTAGCAGTGGGTCTAGTGCTGATGCTAAAAACCACGGTCAACATGGGGGCAAGAAAAAACCTGGGCAAGAGGACCTTTCAAGCGGGAAAGTTTATGTCATACGTGATGGTAAACTAACCCCTATTCGCATTAGCTTGGGCATTTCAGATGGGCGTTTTACTGAGTTTACTAGCAAAGATATTAAGTTGAATGATCAAGTCATCGTCGGTGAAAACCAAGCGAATGACACTAATTCACCTTCTGCTAGCAGCATGAAATTTAGGATGTTTTAATGGCGCAAAGCCTAGCAAAAAAAATAAATAAAAATCTAGTCGATGTCCGTGATCTACATAAAGACTATTACACCGTAGCAGGCACCATTAGCGTGCTTAAACAGGTAAATTTCTCTATGGATACTGGCGACTACGTTGCCATCATGGGTCCTTCCGGTTCGGGTAAATCTACTTTTATGAACATTTTAGGTTGCTTAGATCAGCCAACCAGTGGTGAGTACGCACTTGATGGCAATCAGGTGGCCAAGCTTAGCGCCAATGCGCTAGCTCAAACCCGCAACCAAACTATAGGTTTTGTTTTTCAAGGTTTTAATCTACTTTCACGCGTTAATCTTATTGATAACGTAGCCCTGCCCTTAGTCTATGCGGGTGTAGAAAAAACTGAGCGCCAAGCACGTGCAAAAGTCTTATTGAAAAAAGTGGGCTTAGAACTTCATATGCAGTCTATGCCCAATCAAATATCAGGTGGTCAGCAGCAACGTGTCGCCATCGCACGCGCCTTAATCAACAATCCTCGCTTGATTCTAGCTGACGAGCCTACAGGCAACCTAGATAGCAGCACTAGCGAAGAAATTATGGCGTTATTTTCAGAACTTAATCAAGATGGTATTAGTATTATTCTCGTTACGCATGAAACTGAAATTGCCGCGCACGCCAGCCGACAGGTGCGATTTTTGGATGGTCGCATCGTGCAAGATGAACGTAGTAAAGAAATTACTAGCAGATTAAGCATGGAGGCTAGCTAATGTTTTCTGCCATGTTAGGTGAAGCTTGGCGTGCCATGGGTGCGAACCGTCTACGTACTTTTTTAACAATGCTAGGCATGGTGATTGGCGTTGCTTCTGTTGTGCTCATGATGGCTGTAGGTCAAGGCGCTCAAGAGTCTGTTAAGCAATCGATAAACGCCATGGGTAGCAATCTTTTTATTGTGCTTTCAGGATCCTTTACCGCTGGTGGCGTCAGATCCGGAAGCGGAAACAGCAGCACACTCACTGTAGTTGATGCCAACGCGATAAGCGAGTTAGATGGCGTCGCTAATGTAGCACCCATTAGCACAGGAGGTGGGCAAGCGGTGTTTGGAAGCAATAACTGGAGTACCACCATTACAGGAACCACACCCGCTTATTTAAATATCCGCTCTTGGGAATTAGAGGATGGCTTTGTATTCTCTGCCTCAGATATGCGCTCCGCGACACGTGTGGCGCTTGTTGGCAAAACCGTGGTCGATAATATCTTTGGTGATATAGACCCCATAGGAAAAACCATACGGATTAAACAAAATCCATTTATAGTTCTAGGGGTCTTGAAAAGTAAAGGCCAAAGCCTAGATGGCCGAGACCAAGATGACACCATAGTTATTCCACTAACAACTGCACAGCGTAAGATTTTAGGCAATCAGTTTGCTGGTAGTGTTCGTCAAATAATCGTGCAAGCTACCACACCTGAAATGATGCCAATGGTAGAACAAAACATTAATGCCTTGCTGCATCAACGCCACAAAATACGAGATGGCGCTGATAGCGACTTTTTTGTGCGTAACCTTACAGCGGTTGCCAACTCCGCAGCTGAAACCACACGCACGATGTCACTACTGCTAGGCGCAATTGCTTCAGTATCGCTACTGGTAGGTGGCATTGGTATTATGAACATCATGTTAGTATCAGTCACAGAACGCACGCGTGAGATCGGCATCCGCATGGCTATTGGCGCTCGTGAGCGGGATATCCTACTGCAATTCTTACTAGAGGCCATTGTAATTTCGGTAATTGGCTGTCTTATAGGCTTGGCGCTTGGCATCTCAGGTGCCATGCTGGTCAATAAACTAGCGCAAGCAGCTGTGGTCATCTCCGGAAACTCTGTACTGATTGCATTTGGTGTTGCGGCAAGTGTTGGCGTTTTCTTTGGCTACTATCCAGCGAGAAAAGCAGCACGCCTTAACCCGATTGAGGCGCTGCGCTTCCAATAACAAAAACCTCCAAATTAGACCAAACCGCTTCACTTACTTCAGACACTATTATGTCTCTGATGCAAATGACAACTATTTATATTTATACTGTGATGTGTGTATTTCTACTATTTTAGAAATTATACGAGTAAATTTATTCAGATATGCAGCATGTTAGAGGTTTTGTTTGAGGTGAGTACATGAGGTGCATTTACTAATTACCGCCATTTCTTGCAAGGTAGTTACACCCAATATCACCATTACCCTTGCTTTGACTACCTTGACCGTAATTTCAGCAAGCTCAAGATGCTTTGCTATATCCTTGACCATCATCCCACTACTCAATAAATCGAAGATCACCCGCTGCTTTTTAGTTAACAATGTTAATTTCTGAGCGTAGATTTGAACGAGTTGAGCTTGGTCCATTTCCAATAATGGAATGTCTTTGGATGAAATAATGCTAGAAGTTCTCATGGATAATCTGATTTTTAAATTGATAACTTTTAACTATATACCTAAATACATTTATATCAAGCTATTCATTTATTCATCAAAATCTGCAACCCTAAAAGCAGACACATAATGCAGTCACTTCCGACCCAAAGCAGCCATTCGTTGAAAGTAAAATATACGGATTTGTTTAAATTAGCCTTAATGTTTAATCCGCCACATAATGTAACTCTTGTTATAACTTATAGTTTCAACTTATATGCAATTAAGCGTTCATCCCATTAATGGCGGTCAAATAAGTTATGTTGGGTCGCTTGATAACAAAAATATCCTTTTGTTTATTGGTCGTAGCAATGCTCAAAAGAACTCCGCACCGATTCAAGCGCTCATTGAACCACTTCTTGCTTTAGGTTTTACCCAAGTGTGGGTTGAGTCAATAGAGAGTGCTACAGGCAAGCTACTTGATCAAATATACAATCAACACATTGATTTATCTTTCATACCTCTGCCCAAAGTAGAAAAGCTCTTAAGGAAAATAATTAAGGTGTTTATTCTGCTGGCGCATCCTAAACATTGGAGATATTTTATATACACATTAAAAGGTAAACCAATCAACTCAGAGGTGAGTTTGCTACATCGAGTGATACAGTTTTTTGGCTCTGTAAAGAACATCTATATACTTTCACACTCAGCTGGTGGCAGAGTTGCATCTTTAGCAGCTAATGAACTTAGCGTAAAAAAATTAATATGTTTTGGCTACCCATTTAAACATCCTGACGAACAAGAAGATCCAACTAGAACAATTGATCTAGAGGCTATTCGAAAACCATTCCTGATTTTTCAGGGGCTGTGGGATGAATACGGCGGAAAGGAAGTGGCAACCAAGTACAAGCTTTCGCCCTTTATATCTCTTTCGTTCATCAATACCAATCATGAGTATGAAGGCTTATCAGAAAATGAATGGGGAGGCATTAGCGACCAAATAATAGCTTTTCTGAAAAAGTAAAAAACTCTAAAGCAGTCGCTGAAAACCTTCACTTCCGACCCATTGCAGACATTCGCATTCACAAAACAGAAAATATCTAAGGGGTTCTTTGTAGCCTTTGGCGCTATCGACCAGGACTTAGTATTTTTATAGACTAATTGCTATAACGATCTAATTTTTGGCTTAACGCCTCGACTGCCTTCGTTAAAGCATACAGCTCTTTTTCTTTCATCATATCTATTTTTTGATGAAGCAATTCAATCTCTAGCTCTGCCTTTACATTTACCTCAAAGTCATTATTCGCTTGTTGCCTATCAATTTCTGACAGGCGATTTTGGCTCATCATGATTGCTGGCGCTGTATAGGCGGCTTGAAATGACAGCATCAGATTGAGAAGAATGTAGGGGTATGGATCCCAAACATTGGTATTATTTATGGAGTTATAAGTAATCCATCCCATTATACAAATACTTTGGATGATGATGAATTTCCAAGACCCTACAGTCTTTGCTACAGCATCTGATATTTTCTGACCAGTTGTTAGTCCACTCTTTGGTTGCTCAACATGATCAGAAATTTTGGTGGAAAGCCCTTCTCGATGCGCGCGCCTGTGTACGCGAAGTGCCTCTAAAGTCTGCAGCTCTTGATTAGTGGGGGTGATAGTTGCCATGACGACTCTCCTAGGATGCACACCGATGGTTATGACGGGGAAAACCGTTACTATTATCGCGCGAGTAAGTATCGGCAAGTGATTTCCAATAGTAACATTACTATTTGGCCACAGAGAAATCTGCGGCCTTTTTTCAATTGCACGCATTGCTTGTCATTACGCCTATAACGTACATAACAAATAATAAAACTTATATTGCCATGAACGCAGTCTTTTTATGAGGATCTATAGCAATCTTTGAGATTCGGAACTAACGACCCAAAGTAGACTGCCAGATTTTTACATTCTTTCTGATATACATCAATACGATTAAAGTTTGTAGTGATACGCTGAAAATAATTGTGATAATTAATTTTTTGAGGCATGCAGATGAAATTAAACGCTAAGTTTCAATTATGGCAACTGTAGCAATATCTGCAGTTGGATTAGTAAAATGGTTTGGCGAAGGTGAAACTAAGACACTTGCCGTTAAAGAGGCTAACTTTAATGCATATTTGGGAGAAATGGTTTTTATCGTCGGACCATCAGGAAGTGGAAAAACTACGCTACTAAGTATGATTTCTGGAATTTTACGTCCTAATGTTGGCACCGTAACTATTAATGGTAACAATATATGGGCGCTTAGCAGTGATGAATTGGCTGATTTACGTCTTAATACCATTGGGTTTGTTTTTCAGGATTACCATTTATTTCCACGACTAACCGCAGCAGAAAATGTTGCGATTCCATTGATATTAAAAAAACATAACTGGGATGAGTCTATTGCCGAGGCGAAAAAATATCTCGAAATTGTTGGGCTTAAAAACCGAGATGAAACTTTACCTGTAAAGCTTTCTGGAGGTGAGCAGCAGCGTGTAGCTATAGCTCGTGCAATTATTAGTAGGCCACAGATACTGATTCTAGATGAGCCAACTGCATCGCTTGATGGGGATACTGGCAGGATGATAATCTCTTTTGTCAAAGAGAAGATTCTAAATGAAAATCGTTGCATTCTAATTGTTACCCATGACTCCCGTATTAACGAGTATGCAGACCGAATTATTCATATGGAAGATGGCCGAGTTATAGAGTTGAAAGAAGACATCGAATGAGAAACAAAATTATCATATTAGTCTCGATTGTAGGGCTCTTGGTTGGATTGTTTAGCGCCTATTTTTTCAGGATAGAAAGGAAGCCGCAGGCTCCTGTATTTAAGCCTGTTAGTAGCCCATATCAGAATGCGATATACGTTAATGGAATCATTGAAAGTGAGCAATTAGGGGGTTCAAACATTAATATCTATCCAGAGGTTTCTGGCCAAATCACGAAATTACTGGTTCGTGAAGGCGAGTTAGTGTCGGCAGGATCCACATTAATAACTATTGAAAATTCCGTGCAGAAAGCTACTACCGAGCAATTAAAGTCACAGTCTGAAGCAGCGCTGGCTTTGTTAAATGAGCTTAAATCTGAGCCTAGAAAAGAAACACTGGCAATTGCTAAAGCGCAAGTTGATTTAGCTGAGTCCACATTAAAAATCGCTCGCGACCAATATAATAAGCGTCGCATATCCTACGACATTGATCCTAAGTCCATTAGTAAGGATGTTCTAGACACTGCAGAGAACACTTTGAATCAAGCTACTGCTGGATTAGATGTGGCACGTAGGCAATATGACCTAACTAAAGCTGGGGCATGGAGTTACGCCATCACCAATCAAGAAAGGCAGTATGACGCACTTAGGCAAACGTACAATGCGGCAAATGCCTTACTGCAAAAGTATGATGTAAAATCGAGAGCAGACGGTATTGTGCTTGCAATCAATGCTGCCGCAGGGAGTTACGTCTCTTCACAAGGTGCTTACAATTCTTATACTCAAGGTGTTGAGCCAGTGATTGTGATGGGTGGACGACAAGAGAATCTTGCAGTGCGCTGTTATGTTGATGAAATACTTGTTTCACGGCTTCCCTCACCAGAGCATATGCGCGCGCAATTATCTATTCGCGGCACTGATATTAAAGTACCGCTAGAATTTGTTCGAGTGCAGCCTTATGTGTCACCGAAGATAGAGCTATCCAATCAACGACAGGAAAAAGTAGACCTACGCGTGCTACCTGTCATTTTTAGATTCCAAAAAAAGAACCTTTCAAGAATTTATCCCGGTCAATTGGTTGATGTTTATATTGGGGAGAAGTGATGCCCTGGATAAAAAAGATGCACACCATTAGTGGTAAAATATCTAAAGCTAGATTATTCAAATCTGTTGCTGCGTATCTTGTTTTTTTTACCTTGGGTATTCTTAGCGCTTGTACAGTAGGCCCAGATTTTGTTCGTCCTAAGCCGACTGATTCGAATCGCTATATTCAGGAACCCTTGGTCGCGTCCGTCGCAGAGGGTCAAGAACAGAGTTTTACACTTGGAGCTACTATTCCTTCTGATTGGTGGCGGCTTTTCAAATCAGCGCAACTTGATACCATCGTTGCACAGGCCATTAATAACAATCCAAGCCTTCAAGCATCCGAGGCGAGTCTACGTCAGAGTCAGGATAACCTGCATGCAGGTTACGGTGTTTTTTATCCGCAAGTGAATGTAGGTGTTGATGCTTATCGAACCCGAAATACCTCCATACAGCAGGGTTTATCAAGGCCAAGCAGCATTTTCAACGTCGTGACAGCAAGTGGCACTATCAGCTATATTTTTGATATATTTGGAGGTGAGCGCCGAACCGTGGAGGGCCTAAAGGCTCAATCAGATTATCAGAATTACATGAACAAAGCGGCTTATGTCACCTTGTCTGCGAATGTCGTCAACACATGTATTGCGCGTGCGGCATATGCGGCGCAAATTAAATCGACTGAGCAATTAATACTACTAGAGAATCAACAACTTCATGCCTCACAAGCTCAATTTGATGCAGGTACTGTCGATTACGCAAGTAACTTAAGTATTCGTAGTCTAATCGCAAGTAATCAAGCCTCATTGGCACCATTACGGCAGAGACTGAGTCAGGCAGAACATTTGCTTGCCACCTTGGAGGGGGTTGAGCCTTCCAAAGTTTTTCTACCAGATGTTGAACTGACAGAAATTTCACTTCCACTTAATTTGCCACTAAGTCTTCCGTCCGACTTGGTGCGTCAACGTCCAGATATTCTTGCTGCAGAATCTCAACTACATGTGGCTAGCGCCAATATTGGGGTAGCCACTGCCGCGATGTTTCCAAGCTTTAGTTTAAGCGCCACTTATGGTGCTGCTGGCAATAGCTTCAGCAATTTAGGCGGATTGGCTGGAAGGTTCTGGAGTGTCGGCCCAGCAGCTACAGTTCCATTGTTTCGGGGTGGTAGTTTAAAATATTCTCGTCAAGCCACTATCGATGCATACCAGCAGTCACAGGCAAACTATCGACAAATTGTGCTTAGTGCCTTTGCACAAGTAGCTGATAACTTGAATGCACTTAAGAATGATGCAGATGCGTTGCAAGCGCAATCTGAAGCGAGGCGAACAGCTAAAGAAGCACTAGACATATTGCAAGCAAGCTACCAAAGTGGACTGGTTGCTTATGTGGATGTATTGATCGCTGATGTACAATTTCATCAGACAACGATAGCCTATCTTCAAGCCATTGCGCAACGACATCAAGATACAGTCGGATTATTTGTTGCGCTCGGTGGCGGTTGGTGGGCCGGACAGTACGCAACTGACAATGGCCCTACACCATGAAATATAGTGGCATCTTCCGCATAGGATTTAAGTTGTTAGTCAATGACAAAGCAAAATTCTCTGCACTTTTAATCGGCATCACATTTTCAGTTTTTTTGATGGTGCAAATGACTGCAATGTTCGCTGGCATTCTAAATCGCGCCTACTCAACTGTTACCAATGTAGGGGCAAGTATGTGGATTATAGATCCAGCAGTTTTTACACCTACCAGCTCAATTCCTTTACCAGATTATCTACTGGATGCAGTAAGGAGCATGAACGGGGTTAGCTATGCGGTGCCTCTCTTTGTAGGTGGAGCTCAAGTTAAGCTTGCCAGCGGTACGTATCAATCTGTAAGTGTGGTTGGATTAGATGATGCTACTTTATTTGGCCGCCCAGAGCTTGAGCAAGGGCTAATAGAAGACATCTATGCCGACAACTCTTTTTTAGTTGTCAATGATTCAGAATTTTCAAAAATGGAGTCCCCAAAAATTGGCACCACATTTGAACTTAACGATCATCGCGGGGTGGTGGTTGGAATTGCTAAAGTATCTCAAAGCGCACTTACCGGCGTACCAACTTTGTATACCACTTATAGACGTGCAATTGAATATATACCAACAACGCGTTTCACCATTTCATATGTATTGGTACAACCAAAAAATACTGCTGATATAAGCAGTATTAAAGTTCAAGTCGCAAAACTTGGTTACCTAGCGCTTACTAAAGACGAGTTTAATAAAAGAGTTGCTGACTACTACACATACAAAACAGGAGTAGGCACGAATATTATGCTGATGACATTAATTAGTTTTATCGTGGGCTTATCTATCTCTGGCCAGACTTTTTATACTTTTATATTAGAGAATTTAGAAAAGTTTGGTGCTTTAAAAGCAATTGGTGCAAAAAGCAAAGAGCTTATATACATGATATTGTTTATGGCAACATTTACTGCACTAATTGGGTATGGCTTAGGAGTCGGCTTATGCTCAATTGCAATTTATCTTGCAAGGTTGAGGTTGCCAGACTATGCGGCAATGATAACCCTATGGAACTTAGAGTTAGCATTCGGGATGGTGGTTATAATCGCAGGGGTTTCAAGCTACTTTGGTATTAGACGAGTTTTGACAATTGAACCATTTGAGATTTTCAGGGGCTAGCTACAAATTATTAATACAAAAGGATGTATGTGAAAATGAAAATTAGATGGCTCGATTGGCTCGATATTTTATTAGGTTGCTGGCTTGTATTATCACCATGGAAACTGGACAATTCATTCAATGAGACTGCTACAGAATACATTATTGTGCTTGGAGTTATACTTATCTTGTTTAACTTAATTTCTGTTTGCAGATTGGTTGATCAAGGGCAGGAAGTGTTCAATATCATGCTTGGTGTTTTGTTAATTATTTGCCCTCTTATACTTAACTTGCCTATTGAGGAGTTGGGGACAATTAACGTTGTTTTAGTTGGAGGTATTATTTTAACTCTTGCCTCATGGCAGATATTTAAGTTTAGAAATGATGTTGACACGTGAGCTATATAATCTATTTTTAGCCTCCTGAACATCAGTCCGCTCATGACCCACAGTCACGTTTATATACGTCAGCTTTATAGCAAACTATCTTAAAGGTAGGCCGATAAGTCAATTTGAACTGCCTTAAAGCAGACTTTGAAGTTCTGCGCTTCCGACCCATAGCGGTCATTGGGTATTTAGCACATCCTGAGCTATGCCTGTGTGGATGGGGTTAGTAAAGATACAACGAAAATAGCGAATGTCTTCAACTGGCCCAAAGCCGCCTGAAGACCATGAAATTAGGATGGCTTAAAGCAGACCTTGGACAACTGCATCTGAAATCATCTATGAGTTGATATATTTCAGCACAGGATTAAGTGATTTTGTAAGGGCATCAAATTTCTGCTTAAGTGAGTAGCCGGTCCCGTAGCTTGCCCCGATTGTATTGCTGCCCCAGCCACCAATTGCATCTTGAATATGAGGTGGGATGTCAGCATGAGACATTAAATCGCGCATTGTGTGACGAGCGTTATGTGTGGTTTTCCCTTTCACTCCTAATTTCAAAATAAAGTTCTTAATCGACGCTGAAGCCGAAGTATTGTTAATATTAACGCCGTCATTATATCGAGTGAAAACTTCGGCATCTGCATGCGAGGCAAGGTGTTTTTGCATTGCACATACTACTATCGGAACTAGAGGGACTAGCCGCTTACTATTTTTGGTTTTTAGTGTACGTTCGTTATATTCAACCAAACTTAAATAAGGAATTTCTGAATCTAAAGATACATCTATTCTTCGTAACCCGCAGATTTCAGACAATCGGGCCCCTGTAAGCATACACAACAGTAATATGTTGCTTACGTCATTTGGCTTTGTTAAACACGCTTCAATTAATACTTTTAATTCATCCATACTGAAGGGTTTGCGGACCTTAGTGTCATTGCCTAAGTTAGGAATTGTCTGCTCAAAAAATGGATTCTTAATTGTGAGCTCGTTTTCTCTAATAACAACATTTATTACTGCTCGAATAACTGACAATTCCCTATCAACCGTGCCGGTTGCAACCTGGAGAGACCTTTTCTCAATAAAGTTTTTAGCGTCTTTCCTAGTTATGTTATCAAGAGCCATATTGCCCAAAATATCATTTACACTTTTCCAATGCTTTCGCGTATCTTTAATGAACTTCTCCTGCGATCCTTTTTTATGATTTGCAAAGTAAATGTCTAGGCACTTAGATAGCATTAGGGGTGATGGCCTTGTTAGTAGGCGTTTAGCTAACTTGTCCTGCTCATTCATTTCCCCACGCAATTCTCTAGATTCTAAGTAATGATTTATATCGATTAAATGTGGCTGATCATCATAGCCGTTATAATCAGTTGCTTTGATGTTTCCGTCGTTGGGCCGTAAACCATACAGTTCAAGAATCGCAATAGCTTCAAGTTCCAATAGCTTCAAGTTCCAATAGCTCCATGCCATTTTTGCTTTGTAAATCCTGGAACATTCTGTCCGTTGCTTTCTTGTGGCGGGATATCTCAGCCGTCATAGAGGCAATCTTGCCTGTAAGTTTGATATATAGATGTTTACGACCGCCAAAATATTTCTGCAAGGGCAGGGGGATGCGGTGCTGGAATGTTGGAGTTCCGTTGTTATCAACGAAGTGTTTGGTTTTCACGATCAATTTTTCAGATTGAATTATTAGCATAGTCTACTCGCATTTGTATGTAAAATGTATGTAAACCAAGATGCTGATAAGCACGCTAAGCCTTGTTGTCGCTGGTAAGTGCTGCTTTTATTGGTGCCCCCGACACGAATCGAACGTGTGACCCTCCCCTTAGGAGGGGGATGCTCTATCCACTGAGCTACGGGGGCTATTGGGTTTTAGGATTGTAACGACTGATTTCGTGCAGAATCTTTTTTTGTAACCCTTGTATTATATAGCCTGCAGACTTATTCCCATAATCTCAGCCCATAAAGTTACGGTGATTGTTGGCGTATTGTGGCAACAAGCTATCATGGTGATATGATTAAACAT
>Ga0118677_10004882_pt1 | contig 24031 bp, 22 predicted proteins | sample AliMusrvi5mmetaG_FD_86154 | JGI IMG/M metagenome (GOLD analysis project Ga0118677, IMG submission 86154)
AAAGTAACCTGAAACGGGGTGCTCCTCAACCCCTTGTCAACCCGCAACTCCAGGCATTCCAAGGACCTCAAGTGCCATTACACTTTTCGGATAGGAACCCACTGCGAGAAGCCGCTGGGTGTCAGTGTCGAGCAGGACCTGGCCGCGCTGAAGGCCGCACGTAAGTACAAGAAGGTGTTTCAATACGGTGCCGAACTGCGCTCGAATCCGGATACCCGCAAAGGCATCGAACTGGTGTTGAATGGCCGCATCGGCAAAGTGCAGAAGATCTACGTCGTCGGGCCGCCATCCGCCACCGGCGGTTCGGGCACACCGGCCATCCCGATTCCCAAGGGCTTCGACTACGACATGTGGCTCGGCCCCGCCCCCGTGAAGCCGTTTAGCGTAGACCGATGCCTGCAGGGCAGCAACGACCCAAACTCGACCTACAACGGCCGAAACTCGATCTACTACCTGTCCGATTACACGCTGGGCAACATCGCCAACTGGGCGGCGCATCCGCTGGATCAGGTCCAACGCTGGGCCGACGCGACGGGCCGGACCGACCCACCCGTGCACTACGAGGGATCGGGTAAGTTCCCCACCGAAGGGCTGTTCGACACCGCGTTCCAGTGGAACGTGCGGTGCACTTGGGCCGACGGCCTGGTGCTCGATTTCATGGACACTGACACTTACCACGCACTGCCGGACGCGCCGCATCCCGCCTACGATTGGAACAAGGATGCTAACGTAGCCGACGCGGCGAAGATGCCGAACGGCGCGGTGTTCGTCGGCACCGAAGGCTGGGTGATCGTGAACTACGGCAAGGTGCTGACCAGCCCGGCGTCGCTAATGGAATCGGTGATAGGGCCGAACGAGATCCACCTTCACGCGAGTGAACTGGCCAGCATTCCGGATGGTCTTCCCAAAGGCTTCCAACAGACTCTCACGGCCGGTCATCACCAGGACTGGATTCGAGCGATCCGCACGGGGAGTCCCGTGGCCGACGACATCGAAAGCGCGTTCCGCTCGGACATGGTGAGCCAGTTGTCCGATCTTTGCATCCGCACCGGCGCGCCCGTTCGCTGGGACCCGGCGAGCGAGACCATCCTTGGCAACGAAATGGCCCGCATGATGATGCGGCGTGCGATGCGTGCTCCTTGGGGCGTGTCTTAAATCAGGTGAGCGAATTGCCTAGGCGAACCTGTCAGTAGGAGCGTTGGAATTCAGGGTGGACGCGCCACGCGCCTCAGAATGCAATTCGATTGCAACCTGGGATCCGGTCGAAGTCACGGTCGAAGCTGCAGATGCCGTTGAGCTTGTATGCGCTGACCACGGCGGCGTGAACAGCGTCACGACCTGGGTTCGTTGGATTGACTTCGAGCAGCTCTTTCGCGATGTCCACGACTGATCCCGTGACTGGAAGCACGGCGGAGAACAGCACGCGGGCGAAGGCGTGAACTTTAGCGCCACCAATCCAGCGTCGCTGCAATTGGTGGCGGTGCAGGAACTCCTGGAGGGTTTCCGCGTCAATAGCGGCCTCAACCTTGCCGGCGGCAACTCGGCCAAGAAACGCAATGGCCGGCACCTTGTGCGGATGCTCGGAACTGCCGGCGTACATGATCACATTCGAATCCACTAAAATCACGGCACCGGCTCTGCGGCTGGCACCGACTCACGCTCCATTTCCTCAGGCGTTCCAACGGGAAGGCTAATAGCGGCGAGTGCCCGTACCGCCTCCATGCTCATCGCTCATCTCTTTGCTGGATAAGGATTACTGGGTGCGTCATGCACTGCGGACCAGTTCGCCAACGCTGATGTTTCGCCGTTTCGCTAGACGCGCCAACTGTTGGTAGTAGTCTGGCGGGAAGAGGATTATGGTCTTCTTGACCAGGTCCATTGCGCAAGTTCTCCACCTATGGATATGGATCGTGATAGCCCGTTCTTCCCCAATGGACAAGGCACGGCTCCCGCATATTGCGAACGGAAGCCAGCGTTACCCTTGAGCCGATTTCTATGCTGGAACGACTTGATCAAACAGGTCCAATGGATGCTAAGGGTCGGAGTGACGGAGTGATAGAATCCACGCATGGACCTCTGGAGCGATGACCCCACGGAGCGACTCAAGGCAGCGCGCGATCCTCAACTGGTTCGAGGATTAGCTGAACGGATAGTCTCCCAGTCGAGGCCGCCGCAAACGCCCTGGCCGTATGGAATGAGCTGCGCGGTGAACCCTTACGTGGTCTTCCTAGGGCCGTCGTCGGGAAACTCGCCCGTCTCTGGGGACCCCGACTTTCTTAGCAGAAGACCCAATGATATGCCGACGGCTGGGGTTCCGGTTCGAGGCCTCGACGGATCCTACAACGATCCAAGAAGGTATTTTGAAAAGATCCGAAAACTGGGGGTGAGAATCATCCAGTCTTTGGCGCCGAGCATGACAAGCAAGGATGCGACGGGGCTACTGGGTCAGCTGAACCTTAGCACTAGCGCCCATGGGAAAGCGAGAGAAGTCGTGCTGGATCCGAGCTATTGCCGCTGGGTGCCCGAAGTGCTTATTGAGCACCTCAGGCCTGCATTTGTAGTGATGCTTGGCCTCTCGTCAATACTGAAGGGTGACGGCGGCCGCCTCCTCGCAACCGGGGGCAAGGTTAGTGTTGACTGGAAGAAACCTGAGGTCCAATTCCCATTTATGGCCTGCACTGACCCGCAGTACAGCTACAGAATATGGAAGAGGCTGCGAAGTGATGGGAAGTCGATTCTCTTTGTCCAATGGCCACAGCATCCCGGGAAACCGCCGATGACAATCGATGGGATATGGCAGCGATCGGCGGAGGAGTTCGCCGCGTGGATTAGCAGTCCGGATGGGATAAGAGTTAGAAGTAACACCGCTTAGGGCCGGGAGTAGCTCGCGTCAATTCAACCTTTTGCGCTTGGGGTAACAGCCGAAACACATTGGTAAAAGCAGAAGGGCCGGACTTGCGCCCGGCCCTTCTTGAACGTTCGAACGAGCGTTATTGCTCTGCTGGACTACTTCGTGCCGCCGGCCTGCACGGAGCTGTCGGCCTTCTGGATCGCAGCCTGAGCTGCGGCCAGACGGGCGATCGGCACACGGTACGGGGAGCAGGACACGTAGTCCATGCCCACGTTGTAGCAGAACTCCACCGAGCTCGGCTCGCCGCCGTGCTCGCCGCATATTCCGATTTCCAGCTTGGGGTTGGTGCTGCGGCCGAGGTCCACCGCCAGCTTGATCAGCTTGCCAACGCCTTCACGGTCGATCACGCCAAACGGGTCGGCCTTGAAGATCTTCTTGTCTTCGTATTCCTTCGAGAACTTCGTATAGTCGTCGCGGGAAAGGCCCATCGTGGTCTGGGTCAGGTCGTTGGTGCCGAAGCTGAAGAACTGAGCCTCGGTGGCCACGCGATCGGCCGTCAGGGCCGCGCGCGGGATCTCGATCATGGTGCCGACCAGGTACTTCTGCTTACCTGTCAAGCCGGCCTTCGCGAGAACCTCTTCCGCCACGCGGACGACGATGTCCTTCTGGTTCTTGAGTTCCTCGACGCCGCCGATGAGCGGAATCATGACTTCGGGGATGACCGTCTTGCCCTTCTTGGCAACCTGGACGACCGCCTCGAAGATGGCGCGCGCCTGCATTTCGGTGATCTCGGGATAGGTGATGCCGAGACGGCAGCCGCGGTGGCCGAGCATGGGGTTGAACTCGTGGAGCTGTTCGACGCGGGCCAGGAGCTGCGGCAGAACCGTCTTCAAGCTCTTCACGTCGGGAACGAAGTTCTTGTAGCGGGCCACCATCTCCTTCTTGGTCTTGAGATCGGCGGCGGGCAGCTTCGCCAGGTCCACCATCAGCTCTTCGCGCTTGGGCACGAACTCGTGCAGTGGTGGATCGAGCGTGCGGATCACGACCGGGAAGCCGGCCATGGATTCAAACAGCCCGGCGAAGTCCTTCTTCTGCATGGGCAGCAGCTTCGCGAGAGCCTTGGTGCGGTCCTTCACGTTGTCCGTGAGAATCATCTTCTGCACGAAGGGCAGACGATCCTCGGCGAAAAACATGTGCTCGGTACGGCACAGGCCGATACCTTCTGCACCGAACGCGCGGGCAGCCTTCGCGTCGCGCGGGATGTCGGCATTGGCGCGCACTCCGAAGGAGCCGCGGAACTTGTCGGCCATCTTCATGAACTTGGCGAATGCCGGAGAGTTCGGATCGGGATCCTGCGTCTCCGCTTGGCCGAGGTAAACGGCGCCGGTGGTGCCGTCGAGCGAAACCCAGTCGCCTTCTTTGATAGTGACGGTCTTGTCGCCGGTCTTGACGGTTGCGGACTTGCCGCGCTCGTTGATGGCGAGAGCGCCGCAGCCGACCACGCAGGGAACGCCCATGCCGCGCGCCACGACGGCCGCGTGCGAGCTCTTGCCGCCGACTGCGGTCAAGATGCCCTTGGAGGCGTCCATGCCGTGGATATCGTCGGGGGTGGTCTCTTTGCGGATCAGGATCACGGGCGACTTCTCGCACATGATCACCGCGTCTTCGCTGGTGAAGGCCAGGCGGCCGACGGCGGCGCCGGGGCTGGCATCGATGCCGGTGGCGAGCTTAACCAGCGTCTTCAGGCTGGCGGGGTTGAACACGGGGTGCAGCAACTGGTCGAGCTGGTTCGGAGCGACGCGCATCACTGCCGTCTTCTCGTCGATCAGGCCCTCTTCCACCAGCTGCACGGCAACCTTCACGGCCGCCGGGCCGGTGCGTTTGCCATTGCGGGTCTGCAGCATGTAGAGCACGCCGTCCTGGACGGTGAACTCGAAATCCTGCATGTCCTTGTAGCCCAACTCAAGCTTGGTCGTGATGTCGACAAGCTGGTTGTAGACGCCCTCGTTCCAGTCCTTCAGCTCGCTGATCGGGGACGGGGTGCGGATTCCAGCGACAACGTCTTCGCCCTGCGCATTGACCAGGAACTCGCCGTAGAACACCTTCGCGCCGCTACCGGGGTCACGCGTGAAACCGACGCCCGTGCAGGAGGTGTCGCCCATGTTGCCGAACACCATCGCCTGGATGTTGCAAGCCGTGCCGAGGCGGTCGGAGATCTTCTCCATCTTGCGGTAGTAGCTCGCCTTGGGCGCCCACCAGCTCATGAACACCGCGTTGCGGCTGAGGATCAGCTGTTCTTTGACATCCTGCGGGAACTCGCGCTTGGCGTGCTTGGCGAAAACTTTCTTGAAGTCCTCGACGATCACCTTCAGGTCGTCGGCGCTCAGGTCGGTGTCGAGCTTGACCTTCGCCTTCTTCTTGCGCGCGTCGAAAACCTCGTCGAAGTGACCCATCTCGACGCCGAAGGCGACCTCGCCGAACATGGAGATGAAGCGGCGGTAGCAGTCGTAGGCGAAACGCGGGTTATTGGTCAGTTTGACCAGACCTTCGGTGGTCTTGTCGTTCAGACCGAGGTTGAGAATCGTGTTCATCATGCCGGGCATGGAGAACTTCGCGCCGGACCGGACACTGAGCAGCAGCGGGTCTGCGGCGTCGCCGAACTTCTTGCCGACGGCCTTTTCGACGACCGCGAGGGCCTTCCAGATCTGGTCGTCAACTTCCTTCGGAACCTTCTGGTCGTTGTCGAAGAAGACGTTACAGACGTCGGTGACGATCGTGAATCCGGGGGGCACCGGCACGCCGGTCAGCGACATCTGGGCCAGACCGGCGCCTTTGCCGCCAAGCTGGTCCTTCATGTCCCCTTTGCCTTCGGTAATGTCCTTACCGAAGGTGTACACAAATTTACTCATATCGAATACTCTCCTGAAGCGATCAGTGATCGATTAGTTCATTCGGACGTGGATGATGTTACGATCTCCGACAATTCGGCGATCGAAGAAACCTGCGCGTTCAGCCGGCCGAGCAATGCCAGCCGGTTGGCCCGCACCGCGGGGTCTTGCGCGTTGACCAAAACCCTGTCGAAAAAGGCGTCCACGGCGGGACGCAGCGTCGAAATGACGGTCAGAGCCTGGATGTAATCGTCGCTCTTTAGGAATCCGGCAACCCGCGCCAACACGCCCGACATCGCGTTGTGCAGATCGCGTTCCGGGCCGTCTTCCAGCAGCGACTCCTCAACACTGTCGCGATACTCGCCGGCTTGTTTGAGAATGTTGCGGATGCGTTTGAAGCTGGCCGCCAGAGCCTCGAAATTCTCAGTCTGCCGCACCTGCTTGAGTGCGATCAGGCGCGCTTCCACGTCCACCAGATCGGAACTCTGAGCTGCCAGCACGGCACTGACTTCGTCGTAGGCGAAGCCGCGAATGTCTTTGAGATAGTAACGCGCGCGGTCCAGTAGGAACTCGTGGAGATCCGGGCTGAGATCCTTCAACGCAAACCGCAGGCGGCCCTCGACCAGGATCTTCACAACACCTTGCGCCGCGCGGCGCAGCGCGAAGGGGTCCTTCGAGCCGGTGGGGGTCATGCCGATTGAGAAGCAGCTCTCCAGCGTGTCGAGCTTGTCGGCGAGCGACAGAATCTGGCCTGACTTGGACGCGGGAATCGGCGCTTCCATCGACACCGGCTGGTACTGCTCGTAGATGGCTTCCCAGACTTCGACAGGCTCACCCTGCTTGCGGGCGTAGAGCCCGCCCATCACGCCCTGCAGTTCGGTGAGTTCCTTCACCATCTCCGTGGTGAGGTCGGTCTTGGCGAGACGCGCTGCGCGCACTGCGAATGCGGCGTCGATCCCAAGTACCGTGCCAATTTCGCAGGCGCGCTTTTCGACCCGGGTCGTTTTGGCGAGATACGAACCCAGCTTAGCCTGGAACGTGACGCTCGCGAGGTCCGGTACGCGATCTTCCAGCGTCTTCTGCCGATCCTGCTCCCAGAAGAAGCGGGCATCGTTGAAACGCGCTTCGAGCACGCGCTCGTTGCCCTTCTTCACGAAGCCTTTGCCGTCCGCCTTCATGTTCATCACGGCGATGAAGCGCGGGGCCATATTGCCTTGAGCGTCGTTCAGTGTGAAGTAACGCTGATGGTGGCGCATCACAGTGGAAAGCACTTCCGAGGGTAGTTCGAGGAACTGCTTGCGGAATTCGCCCAGAATCGGCGTCGGGAACTCGGTCAGGTAGACCAGGTCGGTGAGCAATGCGTCGTCGGCTACCAGCGTCAGCCCGGTGCCCTTCAGCAGCTTCTTGATCCCGTCCTGAATGCGTTTGCGGCGTTTGTCTTTCGACAGGATCACGCCGTTCTTTTCCAGTCGCTCCTCGTAAGTCGCGTGATCGAATGCGATCCCGTCGGAACCCAGGCGGCGGTGGCCGCGGCTGAGCGCTCCGGACTTCACGTCGGCGATCCCGAACTCGACCACCTGATTGCCCAGCAGCGCGACGATCCAGCGGATCGGCCGGATGAAAGTGACCTGTCCCTTGCCGGTCCAGTACATGGCTTTGGGCCAGGGCAATTTGGCGATGATGGCCGGCAGAGCTTCGGCGAGCAGTTCGCGAGTGTCGCGCCCGATCACCGTGCGATGCAGTGCGAAGTACTCGCCCTTGGGTGTGGTTTCCACCGCGAGCGCATCCACGGCGACGTTGTTGCGCTTGGCAAATCCCTGGGCCGCTCCCGGTCCGGCGGATTTGGGCGGACCCATGACCACTTCGGCACGGTCTTCCTGCCGCTCGGGCAGTTCGGTGCGCAGCACCAGCCGGCGCGGGGTGCCGTCGTAACGGACCGCACTCGATGGGAAACTGTGCTGGCTCAGGAACTGCTGGAACAGCCTGTCAAGGTCGGCCAGGGCCGGCTCGATCATCCAATGCGGGATCTCTTCGACACCAAGTTCAAACAGAAAGGGAAGTGAGGTGCTCATTACGCCACCGCCTCCTGGCTGGCATTCAGCAGCGCCTGCTGCTCCATCCAGGCCGTGGCCACTCCGACGGCGAGCTTGCGCACCCGTCCGATGACGCCGACGCGCTCCGTGACGCTAATCGCCCCGCGCGCGTCCAGCAGGTTGAACGTGTGCGAGCAGTTCAGCACGTGGTCGTAGGCGGCCAGTAGCGGGAACCTGCGCTGGTCGTGGGCCTGCCCTTCGCCCAAGCCTTTGAACTCGTCGATCAGCCGCTGCGCCTCGGCCTCGTGCAGATCAAGCAACGTCCACAGCATCTTCACGTCAGCCTTCTCGAAGTTGTAGACCGAAAACTGCTGCTCCTCGAGCATGCGCACGTCGCCGTAGGTGCGGCCTTCCACCCATTCGATGTCGTAGACGCTCTTGCGGTCCTGCAGGAATGCGATCAGGCGCTCCAGTCCGTAGGTCAGCTCAGCGGGCACCAGGTCGAGATCGACCCCGCCGCACTGCTGGAAGTATGTGAACTGGGTGACCTCGATTCCGTCGAGCATCACCTGCCACCCGATGCCCCAGGCGCCCAGCGTGGGCGATTCCCAGTTATCTTCCTCGAATTTCAAGTCGTGCTGGTCGAGGTTGATCCCGACTGCGGCGAGAGATTCGAGGTACAGGTCCATGACGTTGGCCGGAGCCGGCTTCAGGATCACCTGCAGTTGGGAGTGTTTATAGAGGCGGTTGGGGTTTTCGCCATAGCGGCCATCGGCGGGACGGCGGCTGGGCTGCACGTAGGCGACGCTGTAAGGCTTAGGACCGAGCACGCGGAGGAAAGTCTCCGGACACATAGTGCCCGCGCCCACCTCTACGTCGTAGGGTTCCTGAATCACGCAGCCATGCTTCGCCCAAAACTGTTTTAGCTTGAAGATCGTCTGCTGGAAGGTGTCCATTTTTTCTCGGAGGGCGATCTCTCTACAGGCTCTCCAATTGCGGGAGCGTGATGAGTTTGCGTTCGATGTGAAGTTCAATCTCGCGGTAAAGTTGGCGCCGCAAGTCCGCGCCGGTTTGTTTCGTCCACTCGATTGAGGCCATTTCTGAAATTGGCGCCACCGCAATGGCGCGCGCCAGATCGCGGGAAGCCTGACTCACTTTCAATTCCGGGAGGAAGCCCGAGAGGCGCACGGCCCAGAATGTGAAATAGGTGACAGTCCGCCACACGCCGGTAACCGATTCGCGCCGCAATTCGGCCAAAACGGCTGCCAATAGCCGGAAAAACCGGTCATTCGGCTCGTTCGGCGGCAACAACTGGTCCGACACCTCCGCGATATAGTCAAGCGCCACGCTAGCGTCCCAGGAGTTCATCACGCCGAACTGCGACTCGATCAACTCGCAGCCCTCCAACCTCACCAGTTCCGAATTCTCCTTTTGATAGTAGGAGACTCGCACTTGAGTAAGTCGTTCGAGCGAACTGCCGAAGGGACTCTTCAGCCGTCGCGCCCGCTTCGCGACCCCGCGCAGCCTACCCTGATCGCGCGTGAAGAAGCTAACGATCAGGTCCCCTTCCTGGAAGGGGTAAGTGCGGAGGACAAATGCCTCACTGACCCGTACCGGCATCGATGGCGCGGATGAACAAATCTCAGGTTATCACACAGGGAGGTCTTAATACCGCCAGTGCATTACGAGTGCCGCGGCGCGCAGAACCAACGCGTAGCGCGGTTGTTTCTTAGCTGCGATCGCAATGACCAGCCGGGCGCGGGCCACTCTCCGCCACCGGTCTGTTGACGGTCGCAGCGCCGGTTCGGACCGGAGTCGTGCTTCAACCCCAATGACGAGAACCTGCGATCAGTGCACAGCACTGGGCCGCGCACGAGTCAGCGAGGTGCAGTCCGCGAACAACCGCCTCTCCTGCGCACTCGCGGCGAGGTTCCTTGCGCGCCGCAAGCCGCCGAAGCTCGGCGGTTCTGAGAAAACAGCCTCTTATGATTCAATGACTTACTCGGCTAGCCCGCTGAGGCTTGGCGGCTTTCCAGCTTCTGCTGCCGTCGCCGATGAGTGGCGGCATGTAACGGTCGAGCATCGAATTCAGCAAGATCGGTCAAGCCGGTCGCACCCAAACGGCTTAGTTTGGAGTCATGCCAATCGCAGAAAAAGTCGATCTCTACAAGCTTCATAAGAACGAATACGTGACCCCGAAGAAGCCGGTCCTGCTGGACGTCCAGCCGGCCACGTACCTTTCGATCACCGGCACAGGCGCCCCCGGCAGCGAGGAATTTCAGAAGAAAGTCGGCGCCCTGTACGGCACGGCCTTCACCATGAAGTTCGACGCGAAATTCTCCGGAAGCGACTACGCCGTGTGCAAGCTGGAGGGCATCTACCGGACAGACCTGGGCGGCCCGGGCTTCGAGACCATCCCCATGGACCAGTGGCACTGGGACCTCATCATTCGGACCCCGGACTTCGTCACTGCCGCGCAATTGAAAGCAGCTCAAGCCAAAATGCTGGGCAAGGGCGTACCGGAAGCCGCCGAGGTTGTCTTTCAGACGATCCGGGAAGGGAAGTGCGTGCAGATGTTGCACGTCGGCCCGTACTCGGCGGAAAGTGCCACCATCGAGCAAATGTGCGCCTTTGGGAAGAGTGAAGGCTACGAGTTCGGTGATCGGCATCATGAGATCTACTTGTCCGACCCGCACCGCGTCGCGCCGGAGAAGTTGAAGACGATTCTGCGGATGCCGGTCCGCCGCATCAAGTGAGCAGACGGTGGGGCGGCGCTCCAGTGCCCGCTCCAAAGCACTCTCGGTTCTCCCTCTCCACTGCCGGCCCACGGCGAGGTAGAATCTCAGCGGACGATGCGCCCTGAAACTCGCGCCACTTACGAAGAGCGCATCCTGCGCGCGCAGTCCTACCTCAACGCTCGTCTGGACGAGGACCTGCACCTCGAAGACCTCGCCCGCGTCGCCTGCCTCTCCCCGTTCCACTTCCACCGCGTCTTCCGCGGAATGACGGGCGAGACCGTGGGTGCCTTCGTCCGGCGGCTCCGCCTGCAGCAGGCGGCATCGCAGCTGAAATCATCCGGCAAGCCCGTGACGGACATCGCGTTCGACGCCGGCTACGACTCCCTCGAAGGCTTTTCCCGCGCCTTCCACGATCACTATGGCAGCGCGCCGAGCGCTTGGCGCGAAACCCAGGAAAGGCGGGTTCCCGACTCGACGCCGCGCGACGTGCGCATCGCGCATCGCGCCGCAACCGAGGCCTTGTTTCTCCGCCACGTTGGCGCCTATTCGAGCATCGGACCCGTATTCGGACGTCTATTTGAATGGGCCGGCCGGCAAGGGCTGCTGCGCGGGCCCGTCGAGGCCGTCGGAATCCCGTACGACGATCCCGACGTCACCCCTCCGGAACGCATCCGCTGCGATGCCGCGTTGATCCTGCAGAAGTCGGTGCAGGTGTCGGGCGAAGTAAAGCTCATGAGCTTGCCCGAGCGCGACTTTGCCGTGTTGCGGCACACCGGCCCGTACGAGCGGCTGAGCGACGCCTATGCCTGGTTGTGCGGAGTCTGGCTGCCGCGCAGCGGTCGGGAGGCCGCCGCAGCACCGCCGCTGGAGTTTTACCGGAATTATCCGCCCCAAACTCCGCTGGATCAACTGATAACGGACGTTCACCTTCCACTGGAACCGGCCTGACCGGCTGGTTTCCGGACGCAGGCGTGTGAAATAATAACATCAGCAAACAGCCATGGCGAACCCTAAGTATGCTGAGGCCACCAGAGACATTCCCCAGGCCGTCGACGTCGGCGAACTGAGCGATGGGACGAAGATCCGCAAGCGCGCCCCCCGCATGCGGGCCTGTAGCTTGAAGGACGCCAAAGGAAAGCTCTGCGCCGGGCATCTGAAGCGCTGGTTCTTCTTCGGCGAGGAATTGCAAAAGCTCTACGGCAAGGACGCCGAGTTGTACCGCTGCGAGAAGTGCAAGACGGTTTACCTGCCCAACGAGGATGAAACGCCTCGCTCGGGCACGCTCAGCTACTGAAGCTGGCCTCGTCCTGAACCGTCCTGAACCCCGGCCGACACGCGAAAGTCACCACCAGCGCCTCTTTTGCACGTCCTCGGCCAACCTTCAGAGACCGTCCGCCACGCTTACAGCTCCAGCTTGCCCCTGTAAACCATCTCCTTGGTTTCGAACTTGCGCTCCAGCCTGTTGCCGCCCAGTTGAGTCTGAAAAACAAGCTCCTTGTCCTTGAGCGTGATAGCATCTTCCCGCGAGAAGTGGAAGTAGATGATGCCGGTCTTGCCTGGTGACGCCGGCGAGTTGCCAAGCGGCGGCGCGGGGGCCGCGACGGGTGCTTGCGGCAGGATGGTGCCACTCAGGATCCAGGGCGAAAGGACCCAGCCTGGAATCACCTGCGATGGCGAGGTGGTGGCTTGTCCGGGTTTCGCCCACCCGACCGCAAGGTTGTCACCGCCGCCATCCTCCTTTTGCAGGGCTTCGATGTAGTATTTCTGGCCCGCTACCAAAGGGATTGCGGCGGACTTCTGTTCGCCATAGGCATCCCATTGCTGCGAACTGGTCCATCCCGGCACATCGGCGATCCTGGTCTTGTTCGCGGGATCGGCGTTGGTGCTCAGCCACAGTTCGCCGTTGTCATCGCTGGCAATCCAGAACACATAACTGCCCGTGACCGGCGCCGTGACGTAGCCGCGCACCCGCGTGCCGTATTGGTCCGCCCAGTCCGTCGGCGCCTCGAAGCGCGCGAGCAGGCTGCGGCCGGTCGGGTTGTTAGGATAACTGGCGTTCGAGGTGAGGTCGCTCACCGCGGTGCCGGAGATACCGGTCCAGTATTCGCGCAGGATCGAGCCGGTGGGTTCGATGAGCGCGAGTTCGGCCATTTGCACGCCACTGGCGGTGGCGGGGTTGGCGACCTTGGTGATTTCCAGGCGATAGCCGCGGAAGTCGGTGGTGTTGGCGAAGGCGAAGGGGCTGGTGAAGCCCCGGCCGCCGAACACCTGGTTGGTCCGGGTGTCGAGCAGCGTCAGGTTGTTAGCCGCGTCCACGCCGTAAAAGCGCCAGTCCCTGGGATCGCGTTCGGGGGCGTCACTGGCCGAGGTGATGACGTACTTGTTGACCATGTGGGTCTCGATGCCCGGATAGACATACTGGATCCAACTGGAATTCGTGGTGCCGTTGGGCACCCCCAAATCGACCCACTGGGTGCTGGCGCTGCCGTCAAAGGCCTTGTCCTTGGTTTGATTCGGCGGATTGTCACCGCGGGCGGTGATGGCTGGAGAGTCCGGCATGTGGCCGGTGATCATGAATGTGTATTGATAGGGCTGGACGGTGCCTGCGGGCGTCTGCGGGGTCAGTGTGACCGTGACCGATTCATTGTCCTGGAATCCGGCGGTCATTTCAAAGATGACGGTGCGCAGGTCGCTGGCGATTTTGGTTTGGCCGGTGTGAGTGCCGCTGCTCGCGCCGCTCACCTGGATGAACTGCGCCAGGTTGGTGACCACGGTTGGCGAGATATCCTTGAAGCGCAGCAGTACGAACTTCGTCTGCGTCGGGGTGTATTCGGCGCCTGGCAGGGGCGAGAGATACATGTAGCCGAGGCTGCGGTAATCGCCCGTGTCAGCCCGCACCCCGGCCGCTGCAAGCAGCAGGGCGGAGGCGGCCAGGATTTGATAGGGTCGGAACATGGCGGCTTGGCGATGAGGGTCACGGCGCAGATGGATCGGTCACCTTGAGGCGCAGATAGAGTCGCGGATGGGTGGCGACGGGCACGCTGAAGAGGTGCTGCGGCGGCGTGCCGGCGTCGGTGAGGTCGATCCAACTGTTAGGTAGCAGCGTCTGGCTCCACTCCGCGCCGTAGGTGATGCCGCTGACGCCGGCGGGTTGTTGGAAACTGAGCACGAGCGAGTTGCCTATCAATTGCGGGCGGGGCAGGCATCCGGCGCTGTTCCGGTTGGGGTGCAGGCCGAAGGCGAATTCGAGAAGGTTGGGGACGCCGTCGTGGTCATAGTCGTTGAGGTCGGCGCCGTCGCCGCTGTTGGAGATGGAACCGAAGTAGGTTTGGCGCCAGGCCTGCACCGCTGCAAGCGCCCCGATGCCAGTTAGATCGATGTCGAAGGTGCTGGCGGCGGCATCATTGCTAGAGAGGTGGATCGCCGCGTTGCGCGCTCCGGTGGTGGCGGGCGTGAAGGTGACGGCGAGAGTGGTGCTGGTGCCGGCCGCCAGCGTGGTGGCGCCGAGGCTGCCCACGGCGAAGTCGCCGGAGTTCGCACCGTCCTGGGTGACGGCCAATCCGGTCAGGTTGGCGCTGCCGGTGTTTTTGATGGTGAAAACCAGCGCCACGGGGGTGCCGGTTGCCGTCGTGCCGAGGTCCACGGTGCTGAGGCCGTCGATCAAGCCGATGCCGCCGGGTTGTTCCACCACCAACATCGGCTGCGGGCCGGTTCCGACCGCAATTTGGCTAACCATCACCCGGGCGAAGCGCCGGCTCGCGCCCGCCGGCGGCACGTCATCAACCCCGACCCGTTCCCAGACGGCGTCGATCGGGGTCAGCGCCGCCAGACCTGTTAGATCGATCCAACTCGCGAGGTCAGAGGAAAATTCGGCCTTGTAGAGGATACCCGGGGTGCCGGAAGCCTTGCGCCGGATGAATTCCAGATGCAAGCGGCCGTTGGCTGCGGTGGTGACCAGCGGCAAGCCGGCCGTGCTATTCATACCGGCCACCAGTGGGCGCGCGTCCGGCTTGGTGGGATCGAGGTTGAATGCGAATTTTTGCAGGTTGGTCACGCCGTCACCATGGGGGGATTGGTCGGGGCCGGCTTGCAGCGGGGGCACGCCGGCAGCGGCCATCCATGCGTCAAAGGCGGCGACGCCCGAGCCCGTCACGCTGAGGTCAAACGGGTTGGCAGCGCTGGCGTTGCTGGCGATGTGGAGGGCCGCACCGCGTGATCCCAGGGCGGTGGGAGTGAAGGTGAGGGTGAAGGTGGTGAGGCCGCTCGGGCCGCTCACCGGTGCCACCGGGCTGGAGGTGACTGCGAACTCGGCCGCATTGCTGCCGTCCGCAGTGATCGCCAGGGCTGTTAGGTCGCCGCTTCCTGGGTTCCTGATGGTGAAGGTGAGGCTGGCGTTGGAACCGACGGCCACCGCGCCGAAGTCCCTGGCGCCACCATCGCCCAGATTGGTGCCGAGCGGTTGTTCGACGGCGATTTGCGGCAGCGGACCGACATGGGCACCGGCAAAGGTCGGCGTGACGACGGTGCCGTCGGGACTGGCCACCACGCCGCCGCGACTGGCATTGGCTGCCAGCGTGACGTTGGCACCCTGGAGCGCGACGACAGGGCTGAGTTGCAAGGCGCACAGCGTGCCGCTTGCCGCCGGCGCCGCCGCCGGCAAGGCCGCGTCCCACAAAGCGCCGAACTCCAGCGTCACTCCGCTGGTGCCCAATCCGCCAAGCGTATCGCCCGGAGCATCGGCAAGCGTCGCGAGCGGATCATAGCCGCTCACACTCCAGTTGGCGACGGTGCCCGCCGTACTCACCGTGATGTGGTCGCGAAAGGCCGCTGGGAAAATCCCGTAGCCGCGCGCCGCAGCACTGCTGGGGCCGACGAAGAAATTCGATATGCCCATGACCTGCCCCCGATCAAGGGCCACATCCAAGGCAAACGCGCGCACCACCTCTCCGGCCGTGCATTCGTACTTGAGCCACGCCAGGCCGTTGGCCTCTTCCACAAAAACCCGCACCCCCGCCGTGGCCACCGTGGCCAGAAGACACGCACTCACCGATGCTATGATGCCCCATTTCATGGATAGCTGATGGAAAGCCGCTTCCTAACAGGCGGCCGCCGGCCGAGCCCACGGATGTAAAAACGGCTTCCCCCGTCACCGTCGCGCAGGTTGCCGGAGCGGAACCCGTCTGTCAAGCCGGAACCGGGGTGCCGCAAAGATTTTCCCGGCGGCTTCCTGCAAGCCCATGCCTGGGGAAACCTGGAGGTTCCGACGGGCACCGGTGAGGAAGATCGGACTCCGCAGTATGGGCTACTGGCATCGGCCGGAACCGGCGAGGATGGACGATGGTGCCCGAAACCTTCAATCAGGCAAGCCATCGCGAGCCGCCCGGCAACAACTTTTTCTACAAAAGGACACTCGCTTTATGTTTGCTTTATGTTCGTGTGGTCAGCAGCTATTTCTCCACAGTCCGCAAGCACAGCATGAACCTGATGGAGTCGATCAGAGCCACCTTTTCTGGGGTTCCAGTGAGCTTTTCAACCTGAATAGTTACAAACTTTTTAGATATTTGCCGGAATCGGCCCTCAGCCGCGCCGCAGGACATGGATTTTTGTTTGACTTGTCGAAAATTCCCCCTTATCCCTAGGGCTCCCCCCCGGCGGGGCTCTGCGCAATTCTTGATTTCGGCCGCTTTCACGGCAAAAATGGGAACGACTCGGACGCCGCCGAGGCTTTAGAACTTTCACAAGTCTTTCCATTGCAACCATTTTTCATATTCAAAAAACTTTTTGGAAATTTCTTTCCGAATGACATCGGGATTGATCTCGGCACCGCCAACACGCTCATTTACGTCAAAGATCATGGCGTGGTGCTGCGCGAGCCGTCGGTGGTGGCGGTCAAGGCCGGCACCAACGAGGTGCTGGCCGTCGGCGACGATGCCAAGCGCATGCTGGGCCGCACGCCCGGCAATATCGTGGCCATCCGCCCGCTCAAGGACGGGGTGATCGCCGACTTCGAGGTGACCGAGGCGATGCTGCGCCACTTCATCCGCAAGGTCAACAAGAACCGCCGCTCCAACCCGCGCGTGCTCATCGCCATCCCCTCGGGCATCACCGAGGTGGAGCGCCGCGCGGTGCGCGAAAGCGCCGAACAGGCCGGCGCCCGCGAGGTGTACCTCATCGAGGAGCCGATGGCCGCGGCCATCGGCGTGGGTCTGCCGGTGCAGGACGCCTCCGGCAACATGATCGTGGACATCGGCGGCGGCACCACCGAGGTGGCCGCCCGCAGCGTGCGCACCGCCGGCGATGAATTGGACGAGGCGATCGTCTCCTACATGAAACGCGCCTACAATCTGATGATCGGCGAGCGCACGTCCGAGGACATCAAAATCCGTCTCGGCTCGGCCGCCCCGCTGCCCAAGGAAATGACCATGGAGGTCAAGGGCCGCGATCTGGTCGCCGGCCTGCCCAAAACCATCACCATCACCTCCCAGGAAATCCGCGAGGCCATGGCCGACCCGCTCAGCACCATTGTTGACGCGGTGCGCACCACTCTCGAGCGCTGCCCGCCCGAACTCGCCGCCGACCTCGTGGACCGCGGCATCGTGCTGGCTGGCGGGGGAGCCCTGCTCAAAGGACTCGACCGCCTGCTGCGTGAAGAAACCGGGCTGCCGGTCCACATTGCCGAGGATCCCCTCAGCGCGGTGGCCGAAGGCACTGGCAAGGCGCTTCAGGAAATCGCCCTCTTGAAACGCGTCACCAACACCGACCGCAGGGTCGAGCGCTAGGCAGGCCCCGGCCATGAAGCCGCTCAATCTCATTGCCATCCTGCTCTTTCTGAGTGGCGCCGTGTGGGCGCTCACCCGCTCCGAGCGCACCGTGCGCGAGATCCAGGCCAGTTATTTTTCCGCCATCGCGCCCTTCCTCAAGAGTGGCTCGGACACCGAAGCCTATGCCCGCAGCTTCCTCGATGAGGTCCGCCACTCCAAGGTGCTGGAAGCCGAATTGGCCACCGTCAACAGCGAAATGGGCCGCCTGCGCATCGTCGAGTCGCGCTACCGCGAACTCGAACGCGAAAACGCCCAACTCCGCCACGCCCTGGATTTCAAAAAGGCCACCAGCTTCAACGTCGCCGCCGCCCAGGTCATCCGCCGCCAGCCCACCACCTGGTGGCAAACCGTGGAAATCGACGTCGGCGACGAACGCGGCATCGGCACCCAACTCGCCGTGCTTTCCAACGAGGGGCTGGTCGGCATCATCGACCGCCCGGCCAAGGATCGCTCCTCGGTCATTCTTCTAACAGACGAGGCGTGCCAGGTTTCGGCCAAGGTCGAGGACAGCCCCGAGGTGGGGATTCTCAGCGGCCAGCGCGGCCAGTTTGAAGGCACCCCGCTGTTGCGCCTGAAGTTTTTGTCAAAGAACGCGGTGTTGCGCTCCGGCCAGCGCGTCTTCACCACGGGCCGCGGCGGCATCTTCCAGCCCAACATCCTTCTTGGAACCATCGTGTCCGTCGAAAAAGGCGCCGAGGATTCCGAAGCTCTCGTCCGACCGGCGGTGAACTTCGCGGACCTTGGCACGGTGTTTGTCGTGCTTTCCCAAGATCCCCCGAAGAAGTGACACGCTACACGCTCATCACGGTTTTGTTAGTGCTGGCCAGCTTTGTGGTGCAGCAGTTCCTGCCGGCGTTGACCGGGCTGCACCATTCGCGCATTCTCTTTGTGCAGCTCGTGTTCCTGTGCGCGGCGGTGACGGTGGGCCAGCCCACCATGTTGTTGCTGGCCTTTGTCTGTGGCTTCCTCTGGGACGCGCAATGCACGCTGGGGACCCACGGCGGCGACCCGGAGATATACAGCCAACCGGTGGAATCGCTGCGCTTCGGCTATTCCATTCTGCTATTCGGCGGGATGGGATTCCTCATGCAGGGCATCCAGCCGCTGTTCAAGCAAGGCAAGTGGTATTTTTCCGCGCTGCTCTCCGGCATTTCGATCTTTCTCTATCTCGCCGCCGAATACCTCATCATCACCTTCGTCCGCGGCAACTTCAGCTTCGCCACCGCCACCGCGCTGCAAATGGCTTATACCTCGGTTCTAACCATGTTGTTCTCCCCGCTCATCTTCTGGATGCTCTTCACCATCGCCAGCCTGTGCGGACACTCGATCAACCCCGAGGCCGCGAAGAAGCGCCGCCGTCATTTCTGATTCCATGGAACCCCGCTACCGCCTCCGACTCTATCTGCTCACCGCCCTCGTGGTGACGGGCTTCGGCGTGTTGCTCACCCGCTTGTATGATTTCCAGATCAAACGCCGCGACGAGTTTCTCCAAATGGTCCCCGGCAACAGCACCGTCACCGTGCGCGAACCCGGCATCCGCGGCGAAATCACCGACCGCAACGGCATCCTGCTCGCACGCAACCTCCGCAACTACGAGATCTCGTTCAATCTGGACGAAATCCACAAGGCCTACCGTCTCCAACATGCCGCCGACCCCTCCTTGAAGCGTCTAACAAAGAAGGACGGCATGGAGCGGGTGGACGAGGAAAAGGACATTGCCAAGATCGTCAACAACTGGACCATCAAACGATTCGACAGCCTCCACCTCACCAAGAACTACAACGCCGGCGCGCTGCGCACCCATTATCTAACGCATCTCGGGCTGGTCCCGTTCACCTACCGGACGGATCTGACCTATGATGAATTCGCCCGCTGCGCCGAGCACAACCTGGAACTGCCCGGCGTCAATCTGGGCACCCGCCCGCTGCGCCAGTATCCCTATGGGGCCCTTGCCAGCCACGTCCTCGGTTATATCAAGCCGTGGGAACCCGCGGATATCCCGGACAGCGCCAAACGCAAGTTCGATCATTACATCGGCGATGCCAAGGGCGTTGCCGGCATCGAGCAAAGCATGGACTTCATTCTGCGCGGTCCGGAGGGCCAGAAGAAACTCCTCAAGGACGAAAAAGGCCACATCATCCGCATGATCGACTACACCAAGCCGGGGGTTGGTGCCAGGCTCACGCTCACGCTCGATGCCCGCGCCCAACTTCACGTTGAAAATGTCATCCGCCGCGCCGGTCGCGCCGCCGCCGTGGTGATGGACGTGAATACCGGCGAGGTGATCGCGATGGCATCCATCCCCGACTACAATCCTAACGACTTCATCCCGTCGATCTCCAACGCACGTTGGAAAGGCTATCTGGACAACAAGAAGATGGATCCGTTTTCCAACCGGACGATCAAGCCCTTCACCCCCGGCTCGACCTTCAAGCCGCCCACCGCCATTTCCGGCGCCCTCGAAGGCATGGCGACCCGTTCGTTTTCCTGTGATGGCTACATTCTCTTCGGCAAGATCAAGATCGGTTGCTGGATCTGGAACATGCATCGAGGCAGCCATGGCACGCTCACCCTGCCCAAGGCCATCCAGCAATCGTGCAATCCCTACTTCATGAAGCTTGCCAACACCATCGGTTGGAAAGCCATGGTCACCGGCTTCCAGATGGTTGGCTTGGGCAAGCCCACCGGCATCGAACTCCCGGATGAATCCCCCGGCATCCTCCCGGGCAGCCGTTCGTGGCGGGCCGCCAATCCGAACGCTTCAATGACTCCAGCCATCACCGCGATGCTCGCCATCGGCCAGGCCGATGCCATGGCCACCCCGCTCCAACTCTGTGCCATGGCAGCTTGCATCGCCAACGGCGGCAAGTACTACAAGCCTCGTATTGTCAAGTCCGCCACCTCCGCCAACGGCCACAGGGCCATTGAGGACAAGCCCAAGCTCGTTGTCGATCTGATCGCCGCCGGCGTCAAACCCGAGCATTTGGAACTCCTCCGCAAAGGCATGTGGCTGGCCGTCAACAAACCCGGCGGCACCGCGGCAAGGGTGAAACTCCCGGACATCGAACTGGCCGGCAAAACCGGCACCGCCCAAACCATCGATAACGGCAAGAAGTCCAACAATTCATGGGTCATCTGTTTCGGTCCCTTTGACAAGCCGAAATACGCGGTGTGCGTGCTGGTGCAAAACGGCGGCTCCGGCGGCAAGGTCTGCGGCCCGCTGGCGCAATTGATCATGCGCGGCCTGTTTGCCCAGGACGAGGGCCTCAAGCTCCCCCTCAAACCCCAGACCGCGGTGCTCGGCAACACCAATCGCATCGAGGAAATCCTCATCCCCAAGGATGACCCGCTCGCCGCCCTCAGCCCGGACGAGGATGAAGCCGCCGGCGAAACCGGCGATGAGGTCGAAAACCTCGATATGCCGCAGGCGCCCCCCGCCGCCGAGCCGGTCATTCCCACGCCGGTGATCACTCCTGAGATCGATGAGGATGGCACCGTCATCCCGCGCGCGCAACCTGTCCCCGAACACTAACCGACTCAAGACCATCAATCACTCTAACATAATACCAACCATGATCCAACGCATCAAACGGCTGCTAGGCATCGGCAGGCCCGATCCCTCCCGTGGCAACAGCATTATCGTCAACGTCGAGAAACTCGAACGCCGCGTCGCCCTGCTCGAGGATGGCGTGCTGGAGGAATACACCGTCGAGCGCGAGGGCGACCAGAACATCGTCGGCGGCATCTTCAAAGGCCGTGTCAAGAACATCGAGCCCGGCCTCAAGGCCATGTTCGTCGACATCGGTCTGGACAAGAACGCCTTCCTGCACTTCTGGGACGCCATCCCCGCCGCCCTCGACGCCGGCCTGGAGGAAATCCAGCGCGAAAGCCAATCGAAGCGGCAGCAGAAAAAGGTCACTTCCAAGGACATTCCGGACATCTATCCGGTAGGTTCGGAGATTGTCATCCAGGTTTCCAAGGGGCCGATCGGCACCAAGGGGCCGCGGGTGACGACCAACATCTCACTGGCCGGACGCTATCTGGTGCTGATGCCCTACACCGAACAGTTCGGCATCTCGCGCAAGATCGAGGATCCGGCGGAGCGCCAGCGCTTGCGCAAGATCGTCCAGAAACTCTCGGTGCCGGAGGGCATGGGCATCATCATGCGCACGGTGGCCCAAGGCACCCGCACCCGCCATTTCGTCAGGGATCTCGCCATGCTCCTGGAACAGTGGGATCAAATCGAGGAAAACCGGGTCAACTCGCAGACCCCGGCATGCATTTTCCAGGAACCCGATCTGATCGAACGCACCGCGCGCGATTTTCTAACTGATGAGATCGACCAGGTGATGTGCGATGACCAAGCCACCACCGAGATCATCCGCGAGATTGCCGGCAAGATCTCGCGCCGCGCCAAGCGCCGCGTCCACTACCTGCCATCGGCCACCCAGCCGATCTTCGAGCGTGTCAACATTCAGAAACAAATTGACGAGGCATTCTCCCGGCAGGTCTGGCTCCCCTGCGGAGGATATATCGTCATTGATGAAACCGAGGCTCTTATTTCAATCGACGTCAACACCGGGCGCAACCGGGGTTCCAAGGATGTCGACCGGATGATTCTTGAAACCAACGTCGAAGCCGCCCAGGAAGTCGCCCGCCAACTCCGTCTGCGCAACATCGGCGGGTTGGTCGTGGTTGACTTCATCGACATGCGTCACCGCAAGGACCAACAGACGGTGTACAAAGCGATGCGCGACCGACTCAAGAAGGACAAGGCCAAGACCCAGGCACTGCAGATCTCGCCCGTCGGCCTGATGGAAATGACTCGCCAGCGTCTCAACGAATCCCTGCGCGATTCGATGTACGAGCCCTGCCCGTATTGCCAGGGTCGTGCCCGCGTGAAGACCCCGATGACCATGTCGGTGGAAATCCAGCGCCGCCTCAACACCGTCATCCAAAAGCACCGCGACTCACTCGGAGACATCATCATCATCGTCAATAGCGACGTCCTCAACCGCTTCAAGAGCGAAGATGCCAAGCTCCTCGTCGAGCTGGAACGCTCCCATTCCGGACGCCTCATTTTCCGCTCCGATCCCACCCTCAACCGCGAACGCTTCGCCATCATCGACGCCAAGACGGAAAAAGCCATCGATCAGGCCTGAGCGGTGTGGGCATGGCGGCTGCGGCCGATGGCCTGCGCATGGGATCTTGTGCCGCGGCCATGCCATGGCGGCGACTTGACGCGGGATTGGCACACGGGGCGCCCTATCTGGCGGCCGCACCCGGCGCTTGCATCGGGGCCGCCGCTTCCGCTTGGCCGGCGATGAGTTGGGCGAGCAACTCGCCCCCGCGCGGCAGAACGGTTACAGAAAAGGATTCAGTAGGACGGCACCGGACGCGGTGAAGTCGATTGTGTTGCGGGTGACGAGGGTTAGCTGGTGAACGACAGCCGTGGCGGCGAGCAGCGAGTCGATCACCGGCATGGATTGCTTCGCTTGGAGCCGTCCCCATTGGTCCGCGATCCCGTCGGTGACGGGCAGGATGTTGCCCGCGTAGTCGGTTTCGATCCTGGTCAGCCACTTCTCGAAGGCCGGACATTGGCCGGGCGACTTCTTGCGCAGCAGTTCGATGCCTTTGCGGATCTCTCCCAGGCTCAGCACGCTGATCCAGTGCTGCGCGTGTCTCGCGGACAGCGCCCAGGCCCACACCTTGGCGTCGCACTGGCGGCCTTTGCGCAGTTCGGAGAGCACGTTGGTGTCAATGAGGAAAGCCATCAGAAACCGATGTCGCGGGATTCTTCGTCGCGGGTGCGCTCCAGCGGGAGGGCCACCCTGGGTGACACTTCGGAAGCGAGCAGGAACTCGATCAGCGTGGGATTCTCGCCACGCTTGGTGGCGAGGGCGTCACGCAGGATGCGACGGTGCTCTTCCTCGGCCGAAACGCCATGCTGCGCCGCACGGCGTTTGAGCTTTTGCACCAGGATCACGGGAATGTCACGGACGAGCAACTGTGGCATGACGCGACGATACTAGCAGTGATAGCATCTGTCAACACCCGTGTTCGATCGGGACCTCCCTTGGTGGTTGGGTGGCTCACGTTCTGGAGGAAGAATGTCGCCTCTGTGACCACGGCCCCCGTCGTGACGGGTGGCCGCAGAGTCTTCGGCAGGATGCCGAACTGCGGAACGCCGGCGCTCCTCCCAGCCCGACCGCGTTGTCACCAACGCGGCTACAAGCGCGACAGATCGCCGCTACAGATCGATGCTGATCTCCTATTTGGCGGGCAGGACCGGCGGATGGGTTGCGGCCGTCTCCGCTTGGCCGGCGATGAGTTGGGCGAGCAACTCGCCCCCGCGCGGCAGAACGGTTAGACGCGCGCCGCTGCCGATCACCTTTTGGGTTTCCAGTATCTCGAACATTGCCTCGGCCACATCGTTGTCTTCGGAAATCAGTTGCAAGGCTTCCCCGACAATTTGCGGCCGGATGGCCGCCGCCTTGGCGAATTCAACCGCCGCCTGGCGTTCGGCGGTGCTGGTGATGATGCTCACCTGGTTCGCTCCATCCTGCTTGATGGCGGAAGTCACCTGGCGGAGGCGGTTGACCACCTTGCTCTCGATCTGGCGGATCATCCCGACGTCGCGGAAATGGACCTTGCGGATGTAGATCGAGCCGAGCTTGTAGCCCCATTCATGAGACTTTGG
>Ga0118677_10004883_pt1 | contig 24029 bp, 18 predicted proteins | sample AliMusrvi5mmetaG_FD_86154 | JGI IMG/M metagenome (GOLD analysis project Ga0118677, IMG submission 86154)
CAATTATTGAATTTTATCAAATTCCTGAGTGCATACATTTACAAAAAAATGTAAATCTTATGCACCCAAAAAAAATTGTTGTTGTAGGAAGTTGTAATACCGATATGGTCATAAAGGCCGAGCGACTACCGGTTCCAGGAGAGACTATTCTGGGGGGTACTTTTCTGATGAATTCCGGAGGGAAAGGGGCCAATCAGGCAGTTGCAGCTGCCCGTTTAGGCGGAGATGTTACCTTGATTTCAAAAACGGGAAATGATTTATTTGGTAAACAATCTGTGGTACTTTACAATTCAGAAAACATAAATACGGAATTTATCTTTTCCGATTCCAAGCTTCCATCCGGCGTTGCATTAATTACTGTTGATTCGATGGGGGAGAATTGCATTGTTGTCGCCTCAGGCGCCAATGGCAATTTGAAACCTAAGGATATTGACAAAGCAATGAAAGCCATTGAATCGGCAGATATCATTTTAATGCAGCTGGAGATACCGATTGAAACAGTGGAATATGTGGCACAACTTGGCGCATTAAAAGGGAAAATGGTTATCCTCAATCCTGCACCTGCACAAGCTCTGTCTGATTCGCTGCTTCGCCATATTGATATCATTGTGCCAAACAAAAGTGAAGCCGAAATTTTATCCGGAATAAAAGTTACTGATGCAAAATCAGCCAAAAAGGCAGCTGATCTGATTTCTAAAAAAGGCGTTGACAATGTGGTAATTACGCTGGGCTCTCAAGGAGCTCTCATTCTGGAGAGGAGCACCTATCATTTAGTTCCTGCCCATATTGTTGAAGCCGTTGATACAACTGCTGCGGGTGATACCTTCTGCGGATCGTTATGTGTTGGGCTGGCAAATCAAAAATCACTTCTCGATTCGGTAAAGTTTGCTGTTAAGGCTTCTGCAATCACCGTAACCCGCATGGGGGCCCAAAGTTCTCTCCCTTATTATTCTGAATTGTCTTTAATTGAATAATTATTAAACCAAGCAATTATGAAAAAGAGATCTATTGGCGAATATTCGGGAACTAAAAGTGCCCTCATTGCACTTCTTATCCTACTTTTCGTATTTATCTTACCAGATTTAAATGGGCAAACTGCCGGAAGAATTCAGATAAGCGGAACCATTAAGGATGCCACAACTAATGAATTCCTTCCTGGTGTAAGTGTCATATCCAAGGGGACATCCGTTGGAACAGTAACTGATTTAGCTGGAAAGTTCAGTATTGAAGTTACCAGGGGAGCAAGATTGGAATTTTCCTTTATTGGATATGAACCCACGGTAATGATCGTTTCAAAGAATCAAGTGGTTCAGATTCAACTTAAAGCATCGGTTGCATCCCTCGATGAAGTGGTTGTAATTGGTTATGGAAGCACAACTAAAAAAGAGATTACCGGATCAATATCAACGGTAAAGACGAAGGATTTTAATAAGGGTGTTTTTAATGATCCAATGGGGTTATTACAAGGAAAGGTTGCCGGATTGAGTATCGTGAATCCAAATGGCGCTGATCCTCAGGCAAAGTATGAAATTATTCTTCGTGGTACCAATACCCTTACCTCAGGACAAGGACCACTCATTATCATTGATGGAGTTGCAGGTGCTGATTTGAGAAACATCAGTCCGGATGAAGTGGAATCGATAGATGTGCTAAAAGATGGATCTGCAGCTGCAATTTATGGTACACGCGGGTCGAATGGCGTAATAATCATTACCACAAAGCGTGCCAGGTATGGTAAAAGTCAGGTGGAATATTCAGGCCAGTTATCGGCACAAGTTAATCCCCGCGGAGTTAAGAATCTGACAGCTGATCAATTTTCATCTGCGATTAAAACTTATGCCCCTGACAAGGTTTCGAATATTTACAGTGGAAATGTAAACTGGTTTAAAGAAATTACCCGGCCAGCTCCTTTTAGCCAACAACACAATCTGGCGATTTCAGGAGGAAGCGAATCGATTTCGCACCGGACTACAATTTTTGTAAATCAGGCACAAGGTTTACTGAATAATAATCAGGCTGATAATGTCCTCATAAAGACCAATGTGATTCAAAAGGCGCTGGATAATTTGCTGACACTTGATTATAACCTATCCTACGGAGTTCGGACATACAATCCGGCTAACTACGATGTGTTCCGGCAGGCATTTATCCGTAATCCGACAAGCCCGGTTTATGACCCGTCAAATTCAACTTATGGCGGTTATACCTATTTGCCGGGAGCCGATTTTTATAACCCGGTTGCAATGGTAAAAGAACGTTCACGGGAAGGGAAAACCAATGATGCAATCGGGAATATCCGTGCGACGTTAAAACTCTCCTCATCCCTGAAATGGGCGAATTTTTTATCCTACACCCTTTCTGATTGGGAGAGTAATGATTACATGACCAAATATTATCCAAGCCATATTGGGACAAGTGGAACTGCGACAATCGAAAATGGACGACAATCGGACCTGCTTTATGAAAGTACGCTAAATTATACCACCAATATCGGAAAGCATACCATACAGGCTCTTGGAGGTTATTCCTACCAGAAGACCCTATATAACGATTCCTATATGAGCAATTCCGGATTCGATTTTGATTATTATGGGGTGAATAATATAGGTGCCGGTTCAGCTCTTGCAATTGGAACGGCTGGAATGGGTTCTGATAAATATCAAAGTCAGCTGATTTCATTTTTCGGCCGGGTCATGTACAATTTTGACGAACGCTTTCTTGCATCTGCTTCAATCCGCAGGGAGGGATCATCGCGTTTTGGAGCAAACAATAAATGGGGTTGGTTTCCGGCTGCAAGTCTGGGCTGGCGAATTAACCGCGAAGAATTCATGAAGCGTGTAAATTGGGTGAGTGATCTTAAACTCCGTGTCGGATTTGGAGTTACCGGCAATCAGGATTTTGCCGATTATCAGTCATTGATATTAATGCAACGGAAATTGAACTCCAGTATTTTGTATAACGGACAATGGATTAACACTTATGGACCGAAAACAAATCCAAATCCAAACCTCCGCTGGGAAAAGAAGCAGGAGTTTAATGCAGGACTTGACTTTGGAATCCTGAAAGGTCGGATAACAGGTGCATTCGACTATTATTATCGTTCCAGTACTGATCTGCTCTATACTTTTACAGTTTCAGCTCCACCCTATCTAACCGACCAGTTTTTTACCAATGTTGGCACAATAAGCAATCAGGGAGTAGAACTCACAGTGAATGCAGTAGTAGTAAAAAAAGCTCAGTTTGCATGGAATACTACACTTACATTTAGCAAGAATGTGAATAAATTGGTAAAATTCTCGAATTCTGAATTTACCAATAAATCGATAGACATCGGATGGCTAGGGGGTTCATTTCCACTTAATTGCCAGAAATTATCAGAAGGACAAGCTATCGGAACCTTTTATGGTCCTGTATGGCTGGGCGTTGATGCCAGTGGACATGATAAATTTAAAAACCAAAACCCAGTAGGACAAGTTAGTCCCGACAAATGGGAACCAATAGGCAATGCAAATCCAAAGTTTATTTTAGGGTGGAGCAATTCATTTACCTATACAAACCTGGACCTTAACTTTTCATTTCGTTCACAAGTGGGGGGTAAAGCGCTTAATATGTACCGGTTGTATTACGAAAACTGGCAGAGTATTGGGCAAAACATCGTATACACGCAGCTTCAACATCCCGAATTTATCGGTAATGGGCAATATTCATCAAAATATTTGGAAGACGCTACCTTCCTTAAACTCGATAATATCTCATTAGGATACAATTTTAGGCACGTCAGTAAATACATTGCTAAACTCAGGGTTTCTGCAACGGCTCAAAATGTTTTCTGCCTGACAAAATATAAAGGATTGGATCCGGAAGTAAGCCTGAGTGGACTCACACCCGGGATTGAGAATCTAAGCTATTATCCCAAAACTACGGTGATCTCTTTTGGCCTCAATGTTTCATTTTAATTGTTAACACATTGTCAATCATGGAAAAGAAAAATATATATCGTTCCCTATTACTGGCCACTGCTATAACAATAGGCGCATGCACCAACCTTGACGAAAAAGTCTATTCGGATATACCCCTTGACAGTTTTTTTCATACCGAAAAAGATGTATTAATGAATGCAGGGCGATCATATGCCAAATTACAGAAGTTCACTGAAGAATTCAGTTTATGGTCATTAGGGGAACTTGCTTCAGATGAGATGGTTGCTCCCGGCCGCGACGATGGTTTGGTTTGGGATAACGGACGATGGAATGATATTCAAAAGCATCAGGTAAGTCCTACAAATAAGATCCTTGGCCTGGCATGGGCCAATGTATTCGAAGGTATCAGTGGTTGTAACGAAGTGATTTATGAAACGGAACAGTCACCAATTACTTTTCCTGCAAAAGATCAGGTGGTTGCCGAAGTAAAGATCCTGCGTGCCTACTACTACTATTGGGCGATGGATAATTGGGGAAATATTCCGTTTACCCTGGATTACACCAATAAAAGTTTGCCGCTTCAAAAAGACAGAAAGTTTGTTTTTGCAGCAATTGAAACTGAAATCCTCAGCAACATCAGTAAACTGGAGGATAAACCAACCACCCAATATTATGGACGGGTTACTCAGGGAATGGCCTATACTTTGCTGGCTAAACTATACCTCAATGCGCAGGAATGGATTGGAGTAGACGAAAATCAGAAGGCCGTTGATGCCTGCGATAAAGTAATCGCCCTGGGGAGCTATCATATTGAAGATGATTTTTTCACTAATTTCATGGTTCAAAACGAAAGTTCTGCTGAGAATATTTTTGTAATTCCAATGGAATCCGTCTTAACAAAGGATCATTTTTATTGGTATACGCTGACCCTTAATGATGCCAGCCGCGCTACGTTCGGTTTTAAAGGGGGAATGTGGGATGAGTTTATCCTCGAACCCGGCTTTCTTGATAAGTTTAGTAACAATGACCTTCGTAAAAAGTCATTTCTTTTCGGGCAGCAAAAAGATAAAAACGGCAATGACATTATCATTGACGGCGTCCCTTTTATTTATACTTCAACAGTGGCCAACTACATGGCGAGGAAAAAATGGGAGGGTGCCCGTTGCTGCAAATATCAATATCAGGATGGTTTGGAATACTACGTTACCGATATGGCAAACGACTTTGTCCTTTTCCGGTATGCTGATGTCCTCTATACTAAACTTGAGGCATTATGGCGGTTAAACCGCGCCGGCGAAATGCTGAACAACCCTGATCTGCAAAAAATCAGAACCAGAGCCGGATTAGCTCCATTGACAGTTGCCGACTTAACCGCAAGTGGATTGCTGGATGAACTTGGACGGGAATTCGCTTGGGAAGGGCATCGTCGTCAGGATATGATTCGTTTTGGAGTGTGGGGAAATGCCTGGTGGAATAAACCTTCTTCAGGCCCGGGAGCAAAGCTATTCCCTATTCCTGCTACTGTTTTAAGTGCAAATATAAACCTGGTTCAAAATCCTCCAATGCAATAATGTTAAGAAAAATAACCAACTCATTTTCTATTGCTTTTGTACTGGTATTACTTCCTTTCCTGTCGGATGGAAAGAAGCCTTGCAAAATAAAAATCAGCGAATTGCGCGATAAAATCGCTGGCGAATGGATTGGTCAGTTGATTGGCAACATGTATGGCTTACCACATGAATGCAAATATATTGCCGAACCCGGAGCAGAGAATTGGCCCTATGGTTACAGCAAAAGCCTTGATAAACTTCAAAAATGTGACGGAGCGTTCTCGGATGACGATACAGATGTAGAATACATGTACCTTCTTGAGATGCAAAAATTTGGGCCGGAGCCGCGCTACTCACAACTCTGTGATGCCTGGATGTACCATATCCGCGATCGGATTTGGCTGGCCAACAGGGCTGCTCTGGGGCTGATGCATTTCGGATACACGCCTCCTTTTACCGGAAACAAAGCCCTGAACCCCCATTGGTTCCAGATCGACCCTCAATTGATTAATGAAATCTGGGGAGTGACAGCACCTGGCATGGTAAACTATGCAGCTTCAAAATCGGACTGGGCTGCCCGAATCACCAGTGATGACTGGGGTGTTGAACCGACAATCTTTTATGGCGCCATGTATTCGGCCGCCTATTTCGAAAAGGATATCCGAAAACTGATTGAAATTGGACTGAAAGCTTTACCCGCAAATGGCCGCTTTCAAGGTACAGCCAGAGACATGATTGCCTTATATGTCAAATATCCCAACGATTGGAAAAGAGCCCGAAAAGAGATGGCCCGGATATATTATACCAATGAGCCTGAAATGACCAAAACTGTCTGGAATGCCAATCTTAACGGTGCCTGTGCAGTCCTGGCGATGCTGTATGGGGAAGGAAATTTCCAGCATACGCTTGATCTGGCGTGTGCCATCGGTTTTGATTGCGATAATCAGGCGGCAACAATCGCAGGATTACTGGGTGTCATAAACGGCTTCAAGGCTTTACCAGCCAACCTGTATTTACCGATAAAGGGTTGGGAAACGCCCTTTAATAACAAATATGTGAACATCACCCGATATGATATGCCTGATGGCAAAATTTCGGAAATAATTGACCAGACCTTGAAATCAACAATCGAGCTTGTAGTCATGAAAGGGGGTAAACTCTCAGGAAATTCAGGTAGCGAAGTGCTGACAATAAATCCCGATGCGATATTTAATCCTCCGCTCGAATTTTGCATCGGGCCACTTCCCGTGATGGAAACAGGTAAACCGGTTGATTACAACTTTTTCACTCAGGCAAATCAAATCTATAACTGGCGCCTGATTTCCGGAAAGCTTCCTGAAGGTTTGTCGTTTACAAATGGAAAACTCCTGGGGATTCCTAAAGAGTCCGGAAATTCAAAGATTACGCTTCAACTCAGCAATGGGAAAGAGAAGATTACACACGATTTTAATTTGCTGGTCCGCAGCCAGAATATAGCCTTTAAAGCCGATACCATTCTGTCCAATGTGCGGCAGCTGAATAAGGCTGTGCTCGATTCCTGCTGGATTACTTTCGGGAAACCGATGTATGCCCAAAACGTAAATATTCTGAACGACGGAAAAACAAACGGTGCAGGCTCCGTATTTTATAGCCTTGCCGCCAAATCAAACATTCCTAAAGTTGATTACTATGGCTATGGATGGAAAACACCGCAAAAGATCAGTATGGTTGCTCTTCATACCGGATGCCTAGAGGAGTTCGGAGGGTGGTTTACCTCACTCAATATTCAATATATGAACGAAGCGGGTAAATGGAGCCCTGTTGAAGATATTTCCATTACACCCCCTTTACCATCAACTGATATTGTGTTTTTTCAGCCACATTTTGTGGAATATGTAATCAGTTTTCCGACAGTAGAGACCAGAGCTATCCGGATCATTGGCGATACTAAAATACAGGATCACTGGCATAAATTTACCAAACAGGTTTCCGGATTTTCTTCGGTAACTGAACTGAGTGTTTATAATTAATTAAATGAGATAAAATGTCAGGTTGTGGATCAGGCTTCAATAACCTTAGCATAATTTCTTTGCAACTCTCCGGGATTACTGTTTTTATGCAATGTATGCTGCTGGGCCATACTAAACTGCCAATAATAGAATATTTAAATTGTTTTCAAGTTTAATTTAAAGTAGAAGATGCAATATTTGATCAAAAATATCCTGGGATGTCTGGTAATTGCATTTTGCCTTCAGAGCTTTTCCGCTTTTGCAAAGCAAAACATTATAAGCAAAGATCAGCTTCAGGATAAATCAAAGGGGGCTGGGCTGGCCAGACAATTGGTGTCGTTTATGGGGCGCCTGTAGAATTCAAATACCAGGGATCGATCATCCCTGATTATCAAAATATACCTTGGCGCGAGGGTTATGTGAAATACTGGTTTGACAAAAAGCCCGGACTGTTTGATGATATTTATACCGACTTAAATTTTGTGGATGTTTTCGAAAAGTACGGATTAAATGTTTCGATGGATACTATAGCCCATCACTGGGCAGGAACAGCCTATCATCTGGCCCATGCAAACCAGGCTTCGAGGTATAATATTTTGAATGGTATCATGCCCCCAAATTCGGGATACTGGAAAAATAATCCCCATGCAGATGATATAGATTTTCAGATTGAATCAGACTTTATCGGACTGATGACCCCGGGAATGGTGAATTCTGCCACCGAGGTTGCGAATCGTGTCGGTCATATTATGAACAGTGGTGATGGCTGGTATGGTGGGGTCTTTATCTCTGCCTTGTATTCGCTTGCATTTGTCTCAAACGATGTGAATGAAATTGTGAATCAGGCACTGAAGACAATTCCCCTCGGAACAAAATTTCATGATTGTATTGCCGATGTCATTAAATGGCATAATCAGTATCCGGCTGATTGGCAGACAACCTGGTTTGAACTTCAGAAAAAATGGAATAACGATGTTGGTTGCCCTAAAGGTGTGTTTTTATCGTTTAATATTGACGCAAAAATAAATTCCGCTTATAATGTCATTGGCCTGTTATATGGCAATGGTGACTTTACGAAATCTTTGAATATTACGGTCAGATGTGGTCAGGATGCCGATTCCAATCCGGCGTCTGTTGGGGGGATACTTGGCGTCATGCTGGGGTATTCAAGAATTCCAGCCTTCTGGCTCACACCCTTGCAGGAGATTGAACCGTTAAATTTTGAAGGAACCACAGTATGCCTGAATAATGCATATTCCTTAAGCCTGAAGCACGCCCTGGGGATGATTAAGCTCGCCGGCGGAACCATCGATGGGGAAAAGGTTGTAATTCCATTTGTGGAACCTGTTCCTGTTAAGTTTGAGCAAAATTTTGATAAAACTTTTCCAACCTTCCGGGATCGGTATGACCGCTCATTTACAGATGAGCTTTCATACGACTTTGTTGGGAATGGCTATATTTTCTACGGGAATCTGGTGAAGACTTCGAAAATCGATAAGGATTATATCGATCGTGTCTCCAAAAGGGTGGGATCTGAGGTTTTTGGGCTGGCTGAACCTGACGATACCTACGTTGCTGAACTGGAAGTGTTCATTGATGGCAAACTGGATGAGAATATAAAGATGCCAATGAAAAACAGTTCCCGCAGGCTTGAACCAGCATGGAAATACCAGCTGAACGAAGGCATGCATAATGTCAGGCTTAAATGGCTAAATCCCGATAGTCATTATGAAATCAGGATTAATGACATAATCATTTATTCCGAAAACAGACCCAAAAATAATTTACCGCAATAGCTCACTTTATGAAAAAAGGAACACTTTATATCCTGTCGACATTAGCCCTTGCTGTTTTTGCCTCTTCCTTATATGGTAAAGACCAAAAGCTGGGTTCGCAACTCCCTGAAAAAGTTACGCTTTCATTGAGTTCTTTACAGGACAAAATTAAAGGGGGCTGGGCCGGTCAAACAATCGGATGCACTTTTGGGGGACCAACTGAATTTCAGTTTAAAGGTACCATGATCCATGATTATCAGAAGATTGTCTGGTATGATAATTATATTAAAGATTTATTCATTTCAGATCCAGGACTTTACGACGATGTCTATATGGATTTGACATTTGTTGAGGTCCTTGAGAAATATGGATTCAATGCCCCGGCAGACTCTTTTGCAAACTCCTTTGCACATCATGATTTTAAGCTCTGGCATGCCAATCAGGCAGCCCGCTACAATATTTTGAACGGAATGATGCCGCCTGCATCAGGAAACTGGATGAATAACCCTCATGCAAATGATATTGATTTTATGATAGAAGCCGATTTTATCGGCTTGATGTCTCCAGGGATGATCAATGCATCCTCAGAGATTTGCGATCGTGTTGGTCATATCACGAATTCAGGGGACGGTTGGTATGGTGGCGTTTTTGTGGCAGCAATGTATTCAACAGCATTTATTTCTGACAATGTAGACTTCATTGTTTCTCATGCCTTAAAATCTATTCCTGAGAAAAGTAAGTTCTATAGCGCAATAAGCGATGTAATCAAATGGCATAATCAATATCCCAACGATTGGAAACAATGCTGGTTCGAATTTGAAAAGAGCCATACCTCCGAAGTTGGGTGCCCTGAAGGTGCCTATAATGCAATCAATATTGATGCGAGTGTAAATGCAGCCTATGTGGTTATGGGACTTTTGTACGGGAAGAAGGATTTCTTCCAAACAATCAATATCACAACACGATGTGGGCAGGATTCAGATAGCAATCCTGCTGTGTGTGCCGGTATCCTTGGTGCCATCCTGGGTTATGATAAAATTCCTCCCTTCTGGAAACCCGCCATTGAGATGGTCCAGAATTTAAAATTCCCTTATAGCGATTTGACATTGAATCAGATTTACGCCTTAAGCAGTAAACATGCACTTAAACTAATACTTCAAAATGGGGGGGAACTGACAAACGGGCAAATCACGATTAATATCCAAAAACCCGAAACAGTAAAGTCTGAACAATCATTCGGAGGGATGTATCCAACTTATGAACTTCTGGTGCGGAAGGATTTTCTCGACGAAAGTATAAAAATTGATTTTACCGGAAACGGAATTGTGGTTTTGGGAAATGTGAAAAGTCAGTGTGGAGTTGCAAAAAGTGATTTTGTGGCTCTGCTCGATGTCTATATTGATGGAGTAAAAGTTGAACAGGTGAAGATGCCTTACGATTACATCGTCCGTAAGTATGATATTTTTTATAAGTACATGCTGGCAAACAGTGACCACAAACTGGAAATCAGATGGATAAATCAAAATCCCGATTTTAGGATAACCATGAAATCGTATGTGGTTTATGCTGATTCACCCGCTAACCCTGTTAAGCCTTATTAATATACCTAACGCTAATGAAAATTATTTTAAATATATTCAGATTCACACCACTGCGGATAGTATCGGTTGGAATCCTTTTATGGGGCTTCATCGGTTGTTCTAAAACGCCCGATATTCCGAAACAACAGGAAAAGCCTTTTGTCCGCCTGCTTCAGAATGAGTCCGTAAATAGTCGGTTGCTCAATAGTGCAATTAATTACGAAGTCTTATTACCCGAAAACTATTCGACATCAAAAGATTCGTTTCCAGTGGTTTATCTGCTTCACGGTTTTGGAGATAATCAGTCTGCCTGGGTAGGGGGCGGTTTGATTCAGTATTATTCGGATAAAGACGTGGCGGTAAATGGGCCAATGATATTTGTAATGCCTCAGGGATTCAACTCCTACTACGTAAATCGGTACAACGGTAGTTATCCATACATGAATTTCTTTGCTTATGAACTTGTGCCCGAGATAGACAAGCTTTACCGGACCAAAAAGAATCCGCAATCCCGCGCAGTGATGGGTTATTCAATGGGTGGTTACGGGGCTTTGATTTTACCGGCGATGCATCCAGAGGTTTTCAACATCGGGGTTCCGCTAAGCATGTCGTTCCGTACGGATATGCAATATATGGCTGAATCCCAAAGTAATTTCAACAGTCAGTGGGGCTCTATTTTTGGAGGCTTTGGAATGTCAGGTCAGGGTCGGTTAACAGATTTTTTTAAACTGCTGAGCCCTTTCCATTTCTTCGATCAGCCTGACCTGTCAAAATATTCAGGGCTAAAAATATTGATGGATTGCGGAGACGATGAGGAGTCGTTACACATTACCAACGGAACACTCCATAATCTGATGCGGGATCGTAAAATACCGCATGAATACCGCGTTCGAAACGGTGGCCATAACTGGGAGTACTGGCATCCGGCACTTCCTGAAGCGCTGAAATTTATCAGCTATGGTTTTTCAGGCAAAAAATATCCCGAAAATCCGGATCCGGTCAGTATCGGAAACTTGATTAATCCCAATCAATATTCTTTGGAAAACCTCAACGGCACTGATATTCAGTTAGGGATTTTTAAACCGATTGATTACAATTCAAACACTAATTCCTATCCTGTAATTTTTTGGATACACGATTTTACTGGTGCTTCACGGACCGATAATGCCACCAAAGTATTGTCCTTTTTGAACACCAGTATGGTTGCAGGTACAATTCCAAATTCAATAATCGTTGAAATTCCCGAAAGTTCAGCAGCAATAACCAGCGATATTTTGACAAAAATAATCAGTCAGACTACCGCCAACTACCGGTTTGTGAGTGATCAGAAAGGGAAGATTCTCATCGGAAATGAGCAAGGTGGCGCCGCTGTTTGCAACCTGATTTCAGGAACCCAAACCGTTTTCAATGGCTTTTTTCTGTTTAATGCCAATCTTCCCGCAAATACTCAGGCAATTCCCGGAGCTTTTTATTATGTCGATGTAACCGATAAGTCAGACTTTTACCAGAGTAATTTCGATCTATTTGTTGACATCCGAAATAACGGAAATACATACGAATACAGAGTAAGGCAAGGGACAGCTTCGTTGCAATCCACGATAAACGGGCTTAATCAGTCGCTGTTTTATTTGTCCTTAAAATTGAAGGGTTTATAAGATGAAAAAGTTTTTTGCGACATATTTTGTATTGCTGGTTTTCCTGAACACTTCAATTGCTCAGGATCTCCGGATTATGGAAAGCCTGAGTTTTTTCAGTAAAATTCTTGGGCAAGAAGTGAAATATTCCATTTATCTGCCTCGGGATTATTTCCGGGAAAAAAATAGCTATCCGGTTGTTTACCTGCTTCACGGATTGGGTGATGACGAAACTTCGTGGCTCGAATATGGTCAAATCTCTCAAATTGCGGACAAAGCAATTCAGGAAAAGGCGGTTATTCCGATGATTTTTGTGATGCCTCAGGGCTTCCGCAGTTATTACATGAATGATTTTGCAGGGACATTCCGGTATCAGGATATGTTTATTCAGGAACTGATCCCATTGATTGACAATCAATATCGCACCATTGCCGACCGTGAGCACCGGGCAACGATGGGTTATTCGATGGGCGGATTCGGAGCGTTGATCCTCCCTCTTAAAAATCCCGAGGTGTTCGGCACCACTGTTCCTTTAAGCATCTCGATACGAACTGACCAGCAATATATGAAAGAGGATTCTGCGGGCTGGAATCAGCAGTGGGGACGAATCTTTGGAGGCATGGGAGCAAGTGGAAACGACAGAATAACAGATTATTACAGGCAAAACAATCCATTCCGGATATTTTCTCAGAATGATTTATTGAAATTGAGTGGATTGAAAATTTACATCGCCAATGGAGACGAGGAGCAAACCCTTTGCCGGAGTAACGAAGAGTTGCATATCCTATTGAGAAACAAGAATTATTCACATGAATTCAGAGTTTTAAAAGGTGGTCACGAATTTTCTTTCTGGCGTTCGTGCCTGCCAAATGCCCTTAATTTCATCAGTGATGCTTTTGATTTAAAACCCTATCGGGGAGATATTCGGTTAAATACAGTTGAAACTAACCTGCCCGAAAAACAGATGTTAAAGCTGAATGTGAGGAATGAGATGGTTCAGGCATTCATACCAGCCGATTATGAAACCTCGAGCCGGCTATATCCTGTTTTGTATCTGGCTGGAAATTTCACGGAAGCTCAACAGAATAGGATTGCCAAATTGATCAATCAAAAGATTGAAAGCGATGAAATATGTCCGATGTTGGTTGTATTTCTAACAGCAAAGAGCTTCGATCAGTTTAAACAGGAACTCCCTGAGCTCGAAGTAAAATTAAGGATCCGGAAAGGGTATCGTTTTCGTGCTCTGGCAGGATATCAGGAAACTGCATTAAGAACCTTTTCCACGGTTTTAAATCAGGAGCAATTTAGCTCTTGCATTATAGCCGATGGGTTTTTGGCGCATGACTCCATTTCAAATCTGATTTCAGAAATAAAACCTAAAGCACTTGAACATACGGCAATCTTTATTGATTCGCCCGACAGGGGCAAGTTTTACGAGGGTAATGGGAACGCGCATATCTTGCTTCGCGATAAGGATATCCGACACCAGTACCGTGTGCGGGAGGGTGCTGGGGGCTTTGAGTGGTTTTTGGCCGGGTTACCTGAGATCTGTGTATTTGTATCAAATAAATTTCATCAATAACTCTCGATTAATATTAACTAAAACTTGAAAAAATGTTTATTGTAGGAAGTTACACACTTGCAGTTGTCCTTTGTTTCATCACCATGCTTTGCTGGGGATCATGGGCAAACACGCAGAAAATTGCAGCTAAAAGCTGGCGTTTTGAACTCTTCTATTGGGATTATGTCCTGGGAATTCTCCTCTTCTCGCTAATCCTGGGATTTACCCTTGGAAGCAGTGGAATTCAGGGAATGGGGTTTGTCCAAAACCTTAGGCAAGCCGACTCAGGTAGCATTATCAGTGCGCTGGCAGGAGGTATCATTTTCAACCTCGCAAATATCCTGATTGTTGCTGCTATTTCAATTGCCGGAATGGCAGTGGCTTTTCCGGTGGGCATTGGAATTGCACTGGTGTTGGGTGTGATTATTAACTATATCGGAATGCCACAGGGAAATCCTGTATGGTTATTTGGTGGAGTTGCTTTAGTAGGCCTTGCAATTGTTATTGATGCATTGGCCTATAAACGGAAGGCGGTTCAGTCTCAAAAAGTACCTGCAAAAGGGATCATTATCTCAATTGTAGGCGGCGTTTTGATGGCTATGTTTTACCGTTTTGTAGCCGCTTCGATGGCAAAAAGTATGGAAAATCCAGAGGTTGGTCTTTTGACCCCTTATGCTGCCTTATTTATTTTTTCGGTCGGAATATTGATAAGTAACTTCGTGTTCAATACCATTTTGATGAAAAAACCATTCGAGGGCTCACCCATCTCTTACGCTCAATATTTTAAAGGCGGTGCGAAGGAACACTTTACCGGAATTTTAGGGGGAATGATCTGGTGTGTTGGAATGTCACTTAGCATCATTGCGGCTGGCAAAGCAGGTTTCGCAATTTCTTACGGTCTGGGTCAGGGCGCCACGCTGATTGCTGCACTTTGGGGTGTATTTATCTGGAAAGAGTTCAAAAACGCTCCTAAAAGTGTGAATACTTTATTGTCTCTCATGTTTATTCTCTTTACCGGTGGATTGATCATGATTATTTTGGCCGGTAATAATTGATTTTTTTAACCAATTTTTTTTAACCATTAATTCTTTAACTTTTAATTTACTACATTATGAAAAGAAAGATTTATTTTCTGACAACCGTAGCTCTTGTAGCTATGTTGTTTTTTGCCTGCAAAAAAACCACTACCAGCGTTCCTACGGTAACCAGCTCAACAGTTACAGCTACATCTGCTACCACTGCATCTGCAGGGGGAACGGTTATCACCGAAGGCACTACACCCGTAATTGCAAGGGGGACTTGCTGGAGCAAGATTGCCAATCCGACAATTGCAGATTCAAAAACATCTGATGGAACCGGAACAGGTACTTTTACCAGTTCTATCGGTGGATTAACCCCGGCAACTGCATATCATGTCAGGGCATATGCGACCAATGGCAATGGTACCGGATATGGCGAGGACAAAACATTAACTACCGGATCTCAGATTAAGTCAATCTCATTTTATGCAGCCTGGGCTGGCGGTACTGAAGAATGGGATGTTACCTATGATGCCAATGGCAAGGTGACAAAGATTGATGATATGTGGGAGGGAAGCCTGGATAAAACTCTTAATTTTGATTACACAGTAGCCGGAAAACTAACCGTAACAAAGGCCTCTGATGGTTCAGTAAATGGAACTTATAATTTGGATTCTTCAGGACATATCACAAAAGACGATTGGGGTAGCGGTGAATATGCCTCTTATGATTACAATGCTAACGGTTTCCTTACTAACGGTCATGAATACTGGAGTTCAGCTGACCACATGAAATATCAGCTTGATTATGTTGATAATAGTGTTACCCAAATAACCACCTTTGGAGATGATGGCGTAACTGCTAAAAAGATTAAAACATTTGTCTACACCATTGGAGACAATGTGAATGGTATTCCTCAGGCGATCAATGATATAACAGGTTCTGAATATAAGGCCTTGGGTAATTTATTCGGTAAACCAAGTATGAAACTTGTCGATCATTTTGATTATTGGGATCCAAGAGTATCTCCGATAGTTAAGAAAACTTCAACGTATACCTATAAGTTTGACTCGAGTAACAGAGTGACTCAGGCTGATAAGTTCCTTTCGGCAGACAGTTCTACCGAAACCTGGAAATATACCTATGCAAACTAGTAACTGGCATAGTTTTAAATAATATTTTAAATTAAAGAAGTTAACTGATATTGTTTCAGTTAACTTCTTCTTTCTGACTTTATTTAGCATGAATATTTGTAAAAGAAAGCTCTAATTTCTTTGGAAACTCTAAACATTAAGAAGGATGAATAAATCAATTGTTTCAGCCGGGAATAAAGGGGAGAAAGATCGTTCAGATTGTTTTGTTTCATTGAAACTAAGTGATTCAGGGGGAATACATCTTGAACTGAAAAGTAAGGTTCAGGTCTTGTATGGATCCTCAATATCAGCCCTTTGCTATGAGATGTTTAAGTTTTTTCAAATTGAGAATGCGATTGTGGAAATCGAAGACAAAGGGGCGCTTCCATTTGTTCTGATGGCTCGAATTGAGGCAGCGATTAAGCAGTTAATCAAGTCGGACCTTGAGTTTCTGCCTGAAATGCTTTCTGAGAATTTATACTCCTCAGACTTTAACCAACCACGTATTTCACGATTATATCTTCCAGGCAATACCCCCGGGTTAATGCTTAATGCAGGAATTCATACTCCAAACGGGATCATTCTTGACCTTGAAGATGCTGTAGGTATTAGTAAAAAATCGGAAGCCTGTTTCCTTGTCCGAAATGCCTTACGTTCTGTGAATTTCTTAGGAGCAGAACGAATGGTTCGCATCAATCAGATCCCGGCAGGACTTGAAGATCTTGAATTTATCATTCCTAACAATGTAAATCTTATCCTGGTTCCCAAATGCGAAAATGGCAATCAGATTAGTCAGGTAAACGACCGAATTAAAACTATTCAAAAACGGATTGGAATTTCAAATCCAGTCTGGTTAATGCCAATAATTGAGAGTGCTATGGGGGTGATGAAAGCGCTCGAAATTGCACAGTCCGCCGATAATATTGTTGCTATGGCTATTGGATTGGAGGATTATACGGCAGATATCGGTGTCGTCCGTACTTATGAAGGTACAGAATCTCTATTTGCAAGGTGCCAGGTTATCAATGCCTGCAAGGCTGTTGGCATTCAGGCCATTGATTCCGTGTTTTCTGATATTGGCGATATGAAGGCATTGAAAGAAAATGTGCTTCGTTCAAAAGCGCTCGGTTTCGATGGAATGGGGTGTATACATCCACGTCAGATAAAAGTGATTTTCGATAATTATGCACCAACGGATCAAGAGATTGAGAATGCAAAAATCATTGTGATTGCCTTTATTGAAGCAGCCCAAAATGGTTATGGTGTGGTTTCAGTTGGGAACAAAATGATTGATGCACCGGTGGTAAGCAGAGCTCAACAGACAATCAACAGGGCTATTTCAATGGGTAAACTCGGGGCAAAGTGGATAAGCCGGCAAGGAAATGGTACTATCATAGCATAAAAGTTCAGGAAATGAGAAAATACGATAATTTGGTTGTTAATTCAATTGGTAAGATAGTCCCTTCAGAGGTTAACGGAAAACCGGAAATTCCTTTTCAGGGAGTGGGAAAATTTGTTCCCGAGGGTAGAAAGTATGGTGCCCCAATTTCATCCTGTACAAATTATCCCTCAGATGGAAATAAACTTATTGATTCACTTAAAGAATCGCTTATTCGTGCCGGATTAAGTGATGGAATGACAATCTCAACTCACCATCATTTTAGAAACGGCGATTTAATCTCCAATCAGCTCTTTGATATTGCCAAAGAATTGGGAGTTAAAGATCTTATATGGTTCCCATCTGCCTCTTTTGAATGCAATTCATACCTGATTAAATATCTTGAAGATGGAACCATTCATCATATTGAGGGAAGCATGAATGGCCCACTTGGTCGCTTTACTTCTCAGGGAAAAATGAGGGGATTAGGTGTTCTTCGTTCACATGGCGGAAGGTATCAAAGCGTTCAGGATGGAGAAGTTCATATCGATATTGCCGTTATTGCTGCCCCTACAGCCGACTTTTTTGGAAATGCCAATGGTGTAGATGGCCCTGCAGCATGCGGTTCCCTTGGATTTGCCCTCGTGGATTCTCAGTATGCAGATAAAGTAATTGTTGTTACAGATCATTTGGTCCCCTTCCCTTGTCTCCCATGGCAGATCCAGGGAAATTATGTAGACTTTGTTGTGCAGAGTGATAAGATTGGGATTCCTGAAAAGATCATATCCGGTACTACGGAAATCACGAAGAGTCCTGACCGACTTTTCCTTGCAGATCTGACTGCCAGATTTTGTGAAAAGGCCGGTATAATTAAAGATGGCTTTTCGTTTCAAAGCGGGGCTGGTGGCATCTCACTGGCAGTTTCCCTCTATTTTAAAGAAATAATGATTAAAAAAGGGATTAAAGCACGATTCGCACGCGGTGGAAGTAATAAACACCTGGTCGCTATGTTAGAGGAAGGACTCATAGATTATATTATTGATGGACAAACCTTTGACCTTGATGGTGTACGATCAATGCGGGAGAATCCCGGTCATACCTGGTCAAGCCCGTTTACCAGTTATAATTATCATGGGAAAGGTAACTTTGCAGGTTTAGTAGATGTTGTTATCCTTGGTGCGACTGAAATAGACATTAACTTTAATGCTAACGTAGTAACCCATTCCGATGGTTACCTCTTACATGGAATTGGGGGATGGCAGAATTGCCTCTTTTCAAAAACAGTAATCCTTACAGTTCCTTTGTTCCGGGATCGGATACCTGTGATTAAGGAAAACGTGACAACGATTTGCGGACCCGGCGAATTGATTGATGTGATAGTTACTGAAAGAGGAATAGCAATAAATCCTCTCCGGCAGGACTTAATTGACCTGACCTTAAACTCTGGTCTGCCAATTGTTCCGATACAGGAACTTAAAAATTTAGCAGAAAAGATTTGCGGTAAACCAAATCTTCCGAACTTCACAAATGAGCCTGTTGCGGTGGTTAAATGGGTAGATGGAACCATCCTGGATACTATTTGGCAGGTAAGCGAATCCATTAATTTTATTCCTTGAAGATGCAATATAAAAAAATATATCCCTGGGTCGTAGTTGGTTTGCTTTGGTTTGTGGCACTGCTCAATTACCTTGACCGGCAGATGCTTTCAACAATGAAACCATCGATGATGATCGATATTGCTGAGCTGGAAACGGCGGCAAATTTTGGGCGCTTAATGGCCATATTTCTTTGGATCTATGCCCTGATGAGTCCAATCTCAGGAATAATTGCCGACCGGTTTAGCCGTAAATGGGTCATTATCGGAAGTATATTCGTCTGGTCAGCTGTTACGTTATTGATGGGATATGCAAAAACCTTCGATCAGCTTTATGCCCTTAGAGCCTTGATGGGCGTAAGCGAGGCATTTTATTTTCCTGCCGGATTATCACTGATTGCAGACTATCATCAAGGGAAGAACCGCTCCCTGGCAATAGGGCTCCATTTGACAGGAATCTATTTAGGGCAGGCTCTTGGAGGATTCGGAGCAACTGTTTCTGCCAATTATTCATGGCAAACCACCTTCCATGCCTTTGGATTAATTGGGGTCATCTATAGTATAATACTAATCTTCTTTCTGAATGAGAAAAAAGGGTACACTCCCGATCCTGTTCATTCGGGCTCAGTCCTAAAGGGATTTTCAGAAGCAAACAGGTCATTAGGTGTATTATTCAGGAACATCTCCTTCTGGGTTATTCTTTTTTATTTTTCTGCCCCCAGACTAGCAGGATGGGCTACGAAAAACTGGCTTCCAACACTTTTCTCAGAAAATCTTCACATAAATATGGCTTTTGCCGGACCATTGTCGACAATTACAATTGCAATTTCGGGTTTACTCGGAGTTTTAGCTGGAGCAGTTTTATCTGACCGTTGGATAAGGCATAACCTGCGCGGCGCTATTTACACCGGAGCTCTTGGCCTCGCATTGACAATACCCTCCATCCTAATACTCGGGTTCGGGACTAACTTTATGTCAATATGGGGTGGTACTTTAGTCTTTGGATTTGGTTTTGGAATGTTTGATGTAACAGCAATGCCCATTTTATGCCAATTTGTATCTCCACGTTACCGGGCTACGGGATACGGACTGATGAATATGGGTGGAGTTTCGGTAGGTGCGTTGATTACCACAATATTAGGAAAGTCAGCAGATGCCGGAAATTTGAGCCGCGACATTGCGCTTCTTGCCGTTTTTGTTGTGGCTGCACTGGTGCTCCAATTGACAATGCTACATCCAACGACTTCCAATAAAATAGTGGATTAATTCTGTGAAAGATAATCAGATAAAATCGCTAAAATGCTAAAAGTAAATTATAATTGTAGCGGTTAGCTGAATATAGACTAAATTCAATCAGACTTGGATGGAGTTTGGCGGGCGAATCCCGTAACGTCTTGACATATAGATTTATAGCGGAGAGAGTGGGATTCGAACCCACGGTACCGTTACCAGTACAACGGTTTTCGAGACCGTCCCATTCGACCACTCTGGCATCTCTCCTGTTAGAATACAAGGCGAAGTGGAATACAAAAATACGAAAATATACGGTTTCAGCAACCTTCGGAAATAGTCAGAGTTCGACTTTGAGTCGCGTCCTGACAAATCTCCTAAATCGCACTCTGACTCTTGATAAAATGATTTAATTGGATAATTTTACCTCCTAAAGTTTAAGACGATCTTATGTCAGATTCAGAATACATCGTTGAGGTCAGGCAGGTAAAGAAATCATTTAAAGATGTTCAGGCCGTTAAGGGAGTAAGCCTCAAGATTAAGCCCGGCGAGTTTGTAGCATTACTGGGTCCCAACGGGGCAGGGAAGACTACCCTGGTTGAGATGATCGAAGGGATTCAGCATCCCGATGAGGGGGAGATCTTTATCGCCGGTAAACAGTGGAAACACCACCAGCATGAACTTCACCAGATGATTGGACTCTCACTCCAGGAAACCCGGTTTATGGATAAGCTGACGGCCTACGAGACGATGCGCCTCTTTGCGAGTTTTTACAAGTTGAATTCCGATCGGGTGAATGAGGTATTTTCGTTAATCGGACTGGATGAGAAGAAAAAAGCTTATGTCGATAATTTGTCCGGAGGGCAGCGTCAGCGACTTGCCCTGGGTGTTGCCCTGCTCAATAAACCGAAGATCTTATTACTTGACGAGCCCACTACCGGACTCGATCCAAATGCCCGACGGGAGATCTGGAACATCCTGCTGGATCTGAAGAAAAACCACAATACCTCATTGATCCTTACTTCCCACTATATGGAAGAGGCTGAATATTTGTGTGACCGGATTATAATCATGGATCAGGGAAATATTCTTGGTGAAGGGACACTTCAGGAAATTCTTGCTCTGGGTGGCGGTCACCGTTCACTCGACGAATTATTTATCTCACTTACCGGACGCCATCTCTATGAATAAGATAACCAATCACCAGCTTTACCGGTTAATTGTTGCCCACTTTGCCGAGATAATCCGTGAACCTTCAGTTATTTTCTGGGGTGTTGTATTTCCGATCCTCATGGCCTGGGGATTAGGTATCGCATTTACGCAGAAGGGTGGAGTTCAGGCAAAACTGGCAGTTGTAATTAACTTAGAGGGAGTTAGCGGAAATCAGCAAACAAAACTGATCTCCTGGTTAACTGCCAATGCCCAAAAGAAAGACAGTGTCTATACGATAACCCTTAAAAATGAAAAACTCGGAAATGCTACACTGAGTTTTTTTGAGACCTCATCGTCAAATGCCTTTACACTTCTTAAAAAAGGGAAGGTGTCGGTAATCATCGAAGATCAGCTCAACGGTTCCTCATATCGCTTCGATCCGGCAAATGCTGAGGCAAAGGCAGCCTATCACCTTGCTGCAGACCTTGAGGCTCACGGTCCGCTTTTCTATACCGAAAATCAGTCACAGATCCAACCTTTAACACTCTCCGGTACGCGATATGTCGATTTTCTGATCCCCGGGTTGTTGGCTATGGGAATTATGATGGCCTGTAGCTGGGGAATCAGTTATACGATCATCGACCGTCGCTCGAAAAAGCTATTACGCAGAATGGTGGCAACACCAATGAAAAAATCAAACCTCCTGTTTGCCCTGATCACTGCACGCTTTACGATGAACCTGGCAGAAGCGATCTTACTTTTTCTATTTGCCTGGCTCTATTTTGGTGTCAAAATTCAGGGGAGTTTCTCCGCATTGATAGTTTTGTTTATCTCCGCAAACATCGCATTTTCAGGAATAGCGATTCTTATCTCATCACGCACAGCAAATACAGAGGTGGGAAACGGAATGATCAATGCAATTGTAACACCAATGATGGTTGTTTCGGGCGTATTTTTCAGTTATCATAACTTCCCCGACTGGGCTATTCCTGCAATTCAATACCTTCCACTTACAATGATTACAGATACTTTCAGAAGCATTTTTAACGAGGGTGCCGGGTTCCTGGATGTCTGGCGTGAAGCGCTCGTGCTCACCATCACCGGTATCGTTTCGTTTGTAATCGGATTGAAGATTTTTAAATGGTACTGATTAAAAACTTACCCACCTTCTCCGGAACCATGCCCGATATCGTTTCTCCTTTGTTAAGCTTTTCCCTGATTTCGGTAGCCGAAATATCGATTAAAGGCGCAGTAACAAAAGTTGTATTTGAGAAAAGCGAATCTTCTTCATTGATATACCCTGGCCTTGGGTAAACGATTAACCCAAATTCGCTGATAATTCGCTTGTATTCAACCCATTTGTGAATTATTGAAAGATTATCTCCCCCAATAAGCAATGTAAACTGATGCTGTGGATAGGCGATTCTTAGCTTTTCAAGTGTGCGGATGGTATAAGAAGGGCGGGGGAGGTGGAACTCAAAATCGCTTGCTTTCATTCCCGGCTCATCCTCAATAGCCAGTTCAACCATTTTCATGCGCAATTTTTCATCCATCAGGTCACTATTCTTCTTGAGCGGATTCTGAGGCGATACAAGAAACCAAAGCTCGTCAGCCGCCCCCTGTTTCAGTACCTCCCGGGCAATTGCCAGGTGACCGTTGTGAATCGGATTAAAGGAACCTGAAAATATGGCTATTCTCATTGCTGAATTATTGATTTTCCTAAGGGAAATTTTATTCAACCAGAAACCTTCGGATTTTATCCTCTGCCTCCCAAAGGGCATCTTCCAGTTGATCATTCACAATCACCACATCAAATAAACCAATATAACCCATCTCGTGTTCGGCTTTTTCGATGCGTTCCTTGATTATTTGGGGGCTATCTGTTGATCGGTTTTCCAGTCTGTTTTTTAGCTCCTCAATTGATGGAGCCTGAACAAAAACCGCCAAGGCCCGCTCTCCGTAGAACTTCTTAATATTACTTCCACCCACCACATCAATGTCAAAAAGGATATTCTGACCATCTTGGGAGATCCGCTCGACTTCACTTTTTAGGGTGACATAAAAACAACCCGGACAAACTTCCTCCCATTCCAGAAATTCATTCCTGTTTATTTTTGATTTAAATTCTTCAACCGAGAGAAAATAATACTCTTTCCCATTTTGTTCGATACCTCTGGGTTTGCGTGTTGTTGCCGAAATTGAGAACCCGAAATTCAGCCCCAGGGTTAATAAATGGGATACTATTGTTGTTTTGCCGGCACCCGAAGGGGCAGAAAAAATGACCAGTTTGCCTTCGCTCATGAAATAAGAGACTATAAAAAAATAAATATAAACCCGAAAGGTTAAAGTGCGTTGAGCAGCTGTTCTTTAATGCGCTCAAGGGAATCCTTCATCCCAATTACCAGCTTCTGCATCTCTGTATGATTAGCCTTGGAACCAAGGGTGTTGATCTCCCGACCAATCTCCTGAGCAATAAATCCGAGTTTTTTACCAACGGGCTCATCCAGTTCCAATG
>Ga0118677_10004887_pt1 | contig 24010 bp, 17 predicted proteins | sample AliMusrvi5mmetaG_FD_86154 | JGI IMG/M metagenome (GOLD analysis project Ga0118677, IMG submission 86154)
CCTTTCCCCGGCGCTGGATGGCGCTGCTGGCTTTCCTCCTCTCCCTCTGGCCCATTGGCAAAGAGTGGCACGCGCGGTGGGACGACGGGGAGCGGGCGATGCGCACGGAGCAGCGCCTGGACAATCTCGCGCTCTACGATGTGGCGCAACATCTGCGCGGCGGCCACCGGTTGCCCGTGCTCGCCCCGTGGTGGCAGTCCCCTGCGCTTGCGTATTGGTCCGGCCAGCCGTGTGTGGCGGGGAGCTCGCACGAAAGCCTGCCGGGAACGGTCGATGCTTCCCGGTTTTTCTTGAGCGTTGACCCCGGGGAGGCCCGGGCAATCCTGGCCCGGCGCCGCGTGGCGTGCGTGGTGGTTTATGACCCGGAGCGGGTGGACAAGGTTTCCAGCGCCATCCTGGGGGCGCCCATTCCCGAGCGTTCCCTGGCGACGATTCTCTTCCGGCAACCGCACAGCCTGCCGAAGCAGCTTAATCTGGACTATTCCGACGCGTCCTCCAACGCCTCGTTCAAGGTGTTTCTCTGGCCCGAAGGTCTGGAGCAGTGACCCCGACTGCGTCGGTTTCCGGGTGGAAGGCCAAACGCTTTCAGAAACCCGAAACCAATGGGCGAGGGGAGATGCATTCCAAGAAATGAAAACCAAAGATTTGACCAAAGAGGCGCCACGCAGCCCGCGGGTGCGCATCCGCGATTACGTCATCCTGGCGCGCGCGATCGACAAAGCGCGGGCCGGGATTGCCGGAAAAGCAGGCGAATACGACTACAACTGCCCGCTGGACCGCACGCTGTTCACCTTCAAAGGCGTCACGGGCGATGAGTTTCTGGAGCAGGTGAAGCGTGGCCACTCCGATGAGCAATTGGGGATTTGGCTCGACGAACAAGGCGTGCCAAAAACGCCCGAGGAGATACAGGCCTGGAGCGATTCCATGGAGGGCTATTGTCTCTACAACAACCTTGAAAAGCGGGAATCCTTCGTGGCGGAATGCGTCCGGCTGGGGCTCAACCCCGCCAAGACCACGCTCTTTGAGTGGCTTGATGCCGACGACCGGGTGAGCTTTTCAGCGGAGATGCGGCAGGGTGTGAGCGCGTAAGGGACTGCGCCATGGCGCGGGCTTTAGCTAGCCAGCCAGCCCTTCCGGGTCCGCCATTCCCGAGGCGTGAATTCCAGGCGTTTGCGGAAGACGGTGGCGAAGTATTGGCTCGACTGGAAACCGCACTGGAAGGCGATGTCGGTGATGCTCAGCGCGGGTTTTTCCCGGAGCAGGCGCGTGGCGCCGTCGATGCGGCAACTGGTAAGGAAGTCGATGGACGACATGTTGGTGATCTCCTTGCAGCAGGCGGCGAAGGCGCTGCGACCGAGGCCGCATTGTTCGGCCATGGATTCGAGGGTCCACGGCTCGTCGATGCGACGTGGAAGCTCTTCCAGGAAGAGGCGCACGGCTCGTTCGCTACTGGAAAGGCGCTCGTCGAGCTCCGGTTTGCGGCGTTCGAGCATTTCAGCCAGCGCGATGAGGAGTTCGTTGATGAGGATTTTGACGCGGGTGATGTTTTCCGGGCTGGTGCCGTTGGCCACGGCCTTGCCGAGTTTGCGGTAGCAGTGGGAGATTTCCTCGTCGGCGCGCCAGACGGGCTGTTCATTTTGGCGAAGGATGGTGGTGAACCGTTCGAGGCTGGCCTTCGGGTAAAGCACCCAGGCGGGCCAATGCCACGGCTGGTTGGGGCGGCGCACTCCCAGATCGATGATGAGCCAGTGGAAGCGACAGGCCGGAATGGCGGGGTTGCCCACCCGGTGATCCTGCCAGGGGCGGGTGATGGTGATCTGCCCCGGTTCGAGCAGGTATTCCCTGCCGTTGACGGCGAAGGGCACGCGCCCGGCTTCGACAAACGAAAACTCGATCCCCTCGTTGCGGTGCCAGCCGAGGCCCCACGTCTGGTCTTGCGGGGCGTCCCAGTAACCGACGAGGCTGACTTCCCGCAGGTCGCGCGCGGGCAGGCGCGTGCCGGGGTAGCTCCCGCGCCCGAGCGCGGAAATGCGGACTTCGCCGCGCCGCGCCGCCTGCTTCAAGGGCTCGCAGGAGTCGGCGTGGTAGAGCTCGCTATCGGAACGGAATACGGGGGGGCGATGCATGGGAGGAGGGCATTTTGTTTAAAATTTGCCAAAAATCAATTTCGAAAGATTCTCGCGAAGGATACTCCTAATGTGTAAATGTCAACGTTGTCTAACTCCCCCCCCCATTATGAAACAACCTCAGGGTTCCTGCGATCCTCACTCACAATACAACCGGCCCCGCCTTTTCCTGCTCAGCATCCTCGCCTTGGTTACGGCTGGCATCGCCGCGAGCGCCCGGGGTTTGGTTGCCGGGGATTTGCGCGTTGCCTTCTTCGATCCCATTGATCCCATCAATTCCTCCACCATGATCGGGGGGGCGCTTGGCGTGGCGTTTCTCGGTTTTGCCTTTTCCATCGCCATCGGCAGCCCGCTGCTTGATTACCTGGGAATGGGCTTCCTGCTTCGGCTTTCGAGCCTCTGCTTCATCGGCGGCACCGCCACGGTGGTCCTTGCAGATGGCGTAGCGCACACCACCGGGATCGGCATTTACCGCGTCATCTGGAGCGGCATGTTGCTCTGTGGCATGGGTTGGGGTTTGGTGGAAACGGTCATCAATCCTCTCACCGCCACGCTTTATCCCGATGACAAGACCCACCGGCTCAATGTGCTCCATGCCTGGTGGCCGGGCGGGATGATTTTGGGAGGTTTGATCGGGTTGGCTCTTGGCTGGTTCAATCTTGGCTGGCAGTTCCAGCTATCGGTCGTGCTGCTTCCGGCGGTGGTTTTCGGTGCGATGACCATCGGAACGAAATTCCCGCCTACCGAGCGCGTTGCCTCCGGCGTCTCTGCAGCCGGGATGTTCAGGGAACTGCGGCGGCCCTTTTTCCTGGTCTGGTGGCTTTCCATGTTTCTTACGGCGGCGGCGGAGCTTGCCCCGGGTCAATGGGTTGAAATCGCCTTAACCCGCACGGTCCACATGCACGGCATCTGGCTTTTGATTTATGTGAGCGGGTTGATGTTTGTGATGCGGCACTTTGCAGGGGCCATGTCCCATAAGCTCTCGTCGGTGGGGTTGCTTTGGTTCTCGAGTCTGCTCGCCTCCGCGGGCTTGCTGCTGCTGAGCGTGGCCAATTCCCCGGTCACCGGCCTGCTGGCGGCCACCGTCTGGGGCACGGGCGTCTGCTTTATGTGGCCCACCATGCTGGCCGCCGCCTCCGAGCGCTTCCCGCGCGGTGGCGCGCTGCTCATGGGCTTGATGGGCACCGCCGGCACGCTTTCCATATACTTCGTGCTGCCCTGGATGGGCTCCATCTTCGACCACAGCAAAACCGCCCTCGCAGGCGGGGAGGCTGCATTCAAGGCGCTCTCCGCCGATCCCCTCCAGGCTGGAAAGCTTCAGGAGATTATGGGCAACGCCGCGCAAGCCTCCTTCCGCAGCGTCTCCCTGCTGCCCGCCGTCCTGCTTTTCGTATTTGGGGCCATCTGGCTTTACGACATGAAGCGCGGCGGCTTTAAGCCGGAGAAAATCGAGCCGCAGAATGATCCCGCTGCCACTCCGGCTTGCGAACTTTAGCATTTAATTTCGCCGTTTTTCGAAACTTTTTGTTTTTGTCTTTGTTGTTGATTCAACACCTTTTGCGTTCCCTCCTCCTCAAATAACCTCAAATAAACATCCCTATTTTTCCCATGTCCTCCAAACCCACACCTGTTTCCGCGGACGTTTCGCGCCGGGACTTTCTCCGGATTTCCGCGCTGGCCGGCATGGCAACTTTTGGCATGCCAGCCATCCTGCACGCGCAAAACGGCGGCACAAAACTCAACGTCGCCGTGGTCGGTCTGGGCACCCAAGGGTGTAACCGCCTCAGGGATGTGATGGGGTGCGGAGTCAACATCGTGGCGTTTTGTGATGTGGACGCGGCGATGATCAAGAAGGCCAAGGAGGAGATGGTCAAAAAGGACGCGAATTTCCCGGTGGAGAGCCTCGCTGTTTTTGAGGACTACCGCAAGATGCTGGCGGAGTGCAAGAACCTCGACGCGGTGATCATCACCACGCCCGACCATTGGCACGCGCCCATCGCCAAGGCGGCGATGCTCGCAGGCAAACACGTTTTCTGCGAAAAACCGCTCACGCACACCATTTCAGAGGCGCGCGAACTGCGCGAGCTGGCCGCCAAGTCCAAAGTAGTCACCCAGATGGGTAATCAGGGGAGCGACACCAAAAACATGCGTCGCGCCATCGAGTTGATCCAGGCTGGCGTGCTGGGGCAGGTGAAGGAAGTCCATTGCTGGGCGAGTGGCTCGGGGGCTCACCCCGGCCTGGCGATGCCCACGGAGGGCGACCCGGTGCCCGCAGGGTTTAACTGGGATGCCTGGGTAGGCCCGGCTCCTCTCCGTCCGTTCAAGGCCAAGTATTACCACCCTTGGAATTGGCGCGGCTGGCATGACTTCGGCAGTGGCGCGATGGGGGACTTTGGTTGCCACAACCTGAACCTGCCCTTCCGCGCGTTGGAACTTGATTACCCGACCTCCATCGATGTCGACGCCCAGCTTATGGGGCTGCCCACCTATCCCAAGGATGCACGCATCCGCTATGATTTTGCCCAGCGCGGCAAGCTCTCGCCCGTGACGGTTTGGTGGTATGACGGGGGCCGCAGACCGGCTTCAGAAGTGATCCCCGCCGCGCTCACCGAACATCTGGGCGGCAAGGTGGGCGATGGCGTGCTCATCATCGGCGAGAAGGGCTTCACCTTTGGCGGTTGCTGGAGCGGCGCGGATTACATCAAGCTCAACGACGAGGAAAAGCTCTCCGGTATCCTCAACCACGCCGCTTCCAAGAGCATCCCCGAAACGCTTCCCCACAGCGTCGGCCACGTGAAGGAATGGGTGGAGGCATGCATGGGCAAGGGCAAATGTTTCTCGGACTTCGAAACCGGCGGTCACCTCACGGAGATCGCCCTCTCGGGCGTCGTTGCGCTGCGCACCGGCAAAAAGCTCCAGTGGAACGGGCCTGCGATGAAGGCCACCAATGCCCCGGAAGCTGACCAATACATTTACGCGAAATACCGCAAAGGCTGGGTGTAGAAAGAAGTTGAGAGATTCTTTTTCCCGGCCAAGCTTAACCCTAATCAATCCAGTTGCTGACACATTAACTGACCCCAAGATCAACCCATGAGCGACCCCACACCCACCCAAGAAACTCCCTGCTGCCAGAATCAAGCCATCCCCAAGGGCGGCGAAGGCTGTTGTTGCGCCAACTTTTTTCCCACGGATAGCTCGCTCGCCTTCCTGGTCCTCCGGGGCTGGCTGGGCGTGCGCGCACTGCTCACCGGCATCGAAAAATTTTCCAGCTTCAAGATCGTCCAGAAACCGCTCATCGACACCGCCACCGGAATGGTGGACCCGAGCGGGGCGATGGTCGATGTGAAGCAAAAGATCTACGGGCTGGCGAACTACTCCGCGATCCCCAGTTCGCTTAAAGACAAGTTCGCGCTGGAGCCGCTGCTCCCCGGCACGCTGACCACGCCCTTCTACGCGATGCTCGGGCCGCTGTTGATCGCCCTCGGGTTGATGCTCCTCGTCGGGCTTGGCACCCGGGTCTCGCTCTTCGTGCAAGGCCTGCTCTACATTGGCCTGAGCGCCGGCCTCATCCTCATCAAACAGGATGACGGCATCGCCTGGCTCGGCATCCACGTGGCGCTGATTGCGCTGGCGTTGACGCTCGCAAAACACAACCGCTTTTGTATTCTGAAAAAATGGTAAACACCCCTCTTACACGGCGGGATTTTGTCCGCACCACCGCTGCCGCCGGAGCGGGTCTGGTGCTGGCCAGTGGAGCGCGGCTCTTCGCCCAAGGCGGATCGCCCAATGGAAAAATCAACGTCGCCCTCGTCGGATTCGGTGCGCAAGGCCGTGTGCTGCTGGAGTCGCTGCTCAAGATCGAAGGCATCCAGCTTGTCGCCGTGTGCGACATCTGGGACTACGCGCGGAAATACGCCAAGCGCTACATCAAGGAAATGGGTGTCGAGGTTCGCACTTATGTTGACCATGAGGAAATGCTCGCGAGCGAGAAAGACTTGCAGGCGGTCGTTGTGGCCACGCCGGATTTCTGGCACGCCCCCGTTTCCAACGCCTGTTTGAAAGCGGGCCTGCATGTCTATTGCGAGAAGATGATGTCCAACACCGTCGAAGGCGCACGCTCGATGGTCCGGACAATGAAGGAAACGGGCAAGCTGCTCCAGATCGGCCACCAACGCCGCAGCAACCCGCGCTACATTTTCGCCCGGAACCGGCTCTTGAACGAATCCAAGATTTGCGGGCGCATCACCGCCGCGCAGGCACAGTGGAACCGTGCCGTCACCAAGGACTTCCTCTGGCCGAAGAACTCCGACATCAGCGCCGAAAAACTCGCCAAGTATGGTTTTGCCGACATGCACCAGTTCCGCAACTGGCGCTGGTTTAAAGCCCTCGGCGGCGGTCCGCTCTCCGACCTCGGCGCGCATCAGATCGACATTTTCAACTGGTGGCTCGGCGTCAAGCCCACCTCCGTCATGGCCATGGGCGGCGTGGACTACTACACCACCCACGAGTGGAATGACAACGCGATGGTGGTCTATGAATTCCCGACGCCGAGCGGCGTGGTGCGCGCCTTCTACCAGGTGCAGACCACGACCAGTGCGGGCGGCGGCTACTTCGAGTATTTCATGGGCGACGAAGGTTCGCTCAAGATTTCGGAAAACCCCCGGCTGACCGCCATTTATAAAGAGGTCAACCCCCAGGTGTCCTGGGACGGTTTGATCCGCAAAAACTGGCTGCGGGCCGCACCCGTCCCCGCCGTGGAAGCTCCTGAAGACGGCGCAAAGGTGGACTCTCGCGAGTCTCCGGCGCTTGCCCAATACGAGATTCCGATTGTTCTGGGCAAAGACAAAACCGGCGCGACCAAAGCCATTCATCAACCGCACTTGGAGAACTTCTTCAACGCCATCCGTGGCAACGCGAAGCTCAACTGCCCCGCAGACGAAGCGTTTGCGAGCGAGTACATCATCTTCAAGGCCAACGAAGCCCTCACCGCCAGAAAGACCATCGATATCAGCGCCGCTGAATTCGAGGTCTGAGGCCAGCCCAAGCCCCGGAACAAAGAACGCTGTCCACCGGCCCGATTATCCTTTAATATCCACACCATTATGAAAATCATCCTTCATGCCGCCATCGCGGCGCTCGTTCTCTCCGCATCCGGAGCTTTTGCCGAGGACAAAGTGCCCCTCAAGCTCGACCTGCCCTCGCCCCTTTTTGTCGGCACCCCGGTGACGCCCAAGCTGCCGAACCTCGAGCCCGCCCGCGAAGGCAAGCGCCCAGACTTTCTGGTGCCTGCCGGGACCGTGAATCTCGCCAAAGGCAAGACGGTGACCTCCAGTGACAGCGAGCCGGTGATCGGCACGCTTGATCTCATCACCGACGGGGACAAGGCTGGGGATGAAGGCTGCTGGGTGGAGCTTGGCCAGGGTAAACAGTGGGTGCAGATCGACCTCGGTGCGGCCTCCCCCATCCACGCCATCCTCCTGTGGCATTTCCACTCGCAGGCGCGCGTTTATCACGACGTGATCGTGCAGGTTTCTGACGATCCCACGTTCGCCACGGGCGTGACCACGGTCTTCAACAACGACAACGACAACACCTCCGGGATGGGCGCAGGCAAGGATTTGGCCTACATTGAAACCTACGAAGGCAAGCTCATCGATGCCAAGGGCGTCAAGGGCCGTTACGTGCGCCTTTACAGCAACGGCAATACGACGAACAAGCTCAACCACTACATCGAAGTCGAAGTGTTCGGCACCCCGGCGAAGTAGGTTGAGGGACTTTCGTGCCTCCTCCAAACCCAACGTCCCCGTCCGCAAACCGGCAGACCGTCGCAGCGCCCGGGAGCGCTGGCATTGGGGAGAGGCAACAGCGCGCGCACTGGCTGGTTTTTCTGGTCATCGCGTGCCTCGCGCTGGCCATCCGGGCTCCGCGACTGGCGGAGCGCCCGATGCACACGGACGAGGCGGTTCAAGCCGCTCTCCTTGGCGATATTCTGGCCGGGCAAGGCTATCACTATGGCCCCCAAGGGGTGGGCGGACTGGCGGTGGATTTGCACGGGCCAGCGCCGTTGGTTGTGGATGCGCCGATTGCCTGGCTCTCCGGCGCGCGGGATATGGCGGGGCTGGATGAACGGATGGTGCGGCTGGGCCCGGTATTGACCGGCGCTGCGGCGGTCCTCCTCTTTGGTCTTTTGTGCCGGAGTCTCGGGACGTTGGCTGCGGCAGGCGGAGCGGTGGTCTGGAGCGTGGCGTCGCTGCCGGTTTTCTACAGCCGCTATTTCATTCATGAGACATTGTTCGTGGCCGCCACCCTGGGGTTGGTGGTCTGTGCCAGCCGCGCCGTGAGCCGTGGCATGGGCGGTTGGGCCATTGCTGCCGGGTTCAGTGCGGGCGTGATGCTCGGGTGCAAGGAGACGGCAGCGATCAGTTTTGCGGCGATGACCTTGGGGGCATTGCCGTGGGGCATTTCCATCGTCCTGCGAGGTGAGGGGCGGCGGGTGTTCCGGACAGCCCTTCCGGCTGCGCTGACGGCGTTTGTTGTTTTTGTCGCGGTGGTTCTGGCCTTGTATAGCTGGGGAGGGACGAACTGGAGGGGGCCGTTAGACCTCATTGGTTCCTATACGCGTTATGCGGGCCGCGCGGCGGGGCAGGAAGGCCACCAGAAACCATTTTGGTATTACGCGGTAATGATTGGTCTGAACCCGGCGAGCCTCCTTCTGCTCCCGTTTGCCTTGGTGGGAGGCGTGGTGGCTTTTCTGACTCCGGCTCCGATGGCCCGTTTTTTCGGCTTCTACGGCCTGCTTGTTTTTGGGGTGTACAGCGCCATCCCTTACAAAACCCCGTGGCTGGCTCTCAATTTCTGGATGCCGTTTTGCGTGCTGGCGGGGTGCGGGTTCGCGCAACTCTGCCGGGCGGCCACAGCGCCTGCCAGTCGGTGGCTTCTTGTCGTGGCGGCGCTTCTGGTTCCCGCCATGCTCGGGCGGGAGACTTGGCGGCGTGTTTTTGCCGATCCCTGCGGCGAGCGCAATCCCTACGCTTACTCTCACACCGGCGAGGATATGTTCCGCCTGCCTGTGCGGATGGCGCAACTGGCACGGATGAGTGGCCGGGGGGGCAAGCTGCGCATCGCCGTGCTGGCCGCTGATCCGTGGCCGCTGCCCTGGTATCTCCGCGCCTATTCTCAGACCGGCTATTGGCAGCCCGGCCAGAATCCTGCGGCGGCGGACCTCTTCATCACCTCGACAGAAACCTGGCAATCCCTCGGGGACCGCATCAAAGGATGGCGGCCTGAATACTTTGGCATGCGGCCGGAAGTGCTCGCCATCCTCTGGACGCCCCCAGAGAAGGACGGGCAACTCCAATGGGAACCCCGAAAATGATCCATATCTCCAACACGCATGCGATGGCGACTGTCTTTCAAGTGCGCATCGCCGGGGAGGACCCCGCCTACGCGGAACAGGCGGCGCGCGCGGCGCTGACCGTGGCGGAGCGGCTAGAGGGATTGTTAAGCCGATTCCAGGAAGAGAGCGAAGTGAGCCAGCTCGCACAGCTCGAACCGGGCGAACGGCTGCGCGTGAGCGAACCGGTATTCGCCTGTCTGGAAATCGCGCACGCCATGCAAACCGCCACGCGCGGAACGTTCTCCCCAACCCCGCGAGCCCTGCATACCCAAGCGCAACCGCCGAAATGGTCGCTGGACCGCACCTGTTTTTCCATCTGTTGCGAAGCAGGCAGGCTGGAGTTTGATCTCGGCGCGATCGGCAAAGGATTTGCGCTGGACCGCATGGCGCTGGAACTGGCCGAGTGGAGTTGCCCCGCCTATCTGCTCGTCGCAGGCGGCAGCAGCCTCCTCGCTGGCGAGCCGCCGCCGGGGCTGCCCGGGTGGGACACCGGGCTCGGGGAAGACCACTCCGAACGCCGGGTTGCGCTAGCCCACCGGGCTCTGAGCGGTTCCGGAGTGGCCGTTCAAGGGCGCCACATCCTGGATCCCCGCACGGGCGCGCCCGCCATGCTCCGGGAGCGCGCGTGGGCGCTCGCCCCCAGCGCCGCGGTTTCCGATGCCCTTTCAACGGCCTGCATGGTGCTTGCCGAGTCGGAGATCGTCATGGTGCTGGAGAGGCGCAGCGATTGGCGGGTCTGGTTGATGGACGGGGGGGAGTGGCGCAGCTATGGGATATGATGCCAAATCTCAAAAATAAACGGACTCGTGAGCGCCAACGGCGCGATAACATAACAGCCCAACCCGAAGCTGGGGTTTGGCTGGGAGTGAAACTCTTCTAGAGCGGTTTAAGTTTCATTCTTTACACGCGGCTCGGCGGCGCGGGCCGTTGCGGGACTTTCCCAGCTTGGGCGGTATGGACAAATACAGCCGCTGCGCTTGAAAAGCCCCGCAACAACCCGCGGCGCTCTCGCATCATTGTAAATACTTCAATTTAAAACGCTCTAAAAGCTTAAGAGCTTGTGAAAAAACTCGGGAATGCTGGGCTTCAGCCAGCAGTTTATCCTTTGCCACCAGCTTTAGCTGGTGGTCTTCCTGCAAATTGGTTCCCCAGCCGGCTTCAGCCGGCTCAAGAGTTTTTCTGAGGCCTCACCACCGGCTGAAGCCCTGGCAAAGAAGGGGAAAGCCGACTAAAGCTCGGCAGGAAGAGACTTTTTCACAAGCTCTAAGGTGAGGAAGGCAGGCGGCGGTATTCGTCTTGGAAGAGACCTATTTTGGCGAATGGAATCGGCTCGAAGGAGGGGATTTTCTGGAACAGCAGGGAGTCTTTACGGAGCGAGAAATCGCCTTTCTCCCTATCCGCGAAACCGGGATCGACCAGTTTTCCCGGAGCGCCGGACAGATTCGTGAAGCCTTTGTATTGTGGCGCGGCCGCGACGGCCTTCGAGCCCGTGGTGTTGATGGCCAGGTTGTCGGTGATGACAAGTTTGTCGAGAAGCTTTTTGACGTTGGCGTCAAAGTCGCATACCTGCTTCGTGCAATCCACGAACACGTTCCGGCGGATCGGATTGTTCAGGGGTTGTTTCGGATCTTCGTGCATGATTGCCGCCAGGCGGGGATACTTTACGCTCCACGGTGGTTGGGTATAATTGAGTCGCTTCGCTTTCTCCTCAAGACACCAACTCGAATTGGCCGGATTATTCCATTCTTTCCATGTCATGCCGCGAGCGTCGAGGTTCAGGCCGATCTGGCAATCGACTATCAGGTTGTCCAGAATGGGGTTGTCGCGGCCGCCTCCGACCAAAATGGCGCGTCCCGCGCGGACGAAGAGATTGCCCTGGACGGTATCGCCGCAGTCGCAGTCGTCGAGATAGACGCCCATCGTATTGGTATAATGATGATCGTAGGAACCGAGATCGTGGATGAAGTTATGTTTGAGAATGTTCCCCTGGCTTGTCCAATCCCGCCCGGTGTAGAACGCGCCGGCATCGCCGGTTTCCATCACCACGCGATAGACCTCGTTGAGTTCGAACAGATGTTGGTTTCCGCTGTAGAGCACGGCATTGTGCGGCGCATCGTGGATGCAGTTGTTCCGAACGATCTGGCCGCACCCTGTGACATGGATTCCCGGCGAATAAGTACGCTTGAAGCGGGCATAGTGATGGATGTGATTGTTCACGGCGAGGTTGCGGGCCGCTTCGAGTGTTTTCCGGTTGCCACCGCCGAGTACAATGCCGGTTTCACCGAGGTTGTACAGGTCGCACGAGCGGATCGTGTTCGTCTTTCCGGTGGAGGAAATCCCGTAACCCGCGAGGTTGGCTATCGTGCACCCGGCGATTTCGACGTTCTCTGTTTCCTCGAGCGAGATGCCGCCGGAATGGCCGTATTCGAAGCGTAGACCGAGGAACTTGACGTTGCTGGTTCCCCGCGCCTGGACCATGGGAGAAGTCAATGTGGAGAGAATGATCCGCGATTTGTCGAGAGGCTTGGGCGGATAAAAATAAAGTTTCATCGTATCCCGATCGAGATACCATTCGCCGGGAGCATCGAGTTCCTCCAGGAGATTGAGCGCGAAAAAGCGCCGTTTGGAAGATCCCCAGGTGTGACCTTTGATCCCGTATTTGCTTGGTGCGGCCAGAGCGATCGTTTGTTTTGCCTTGTCGTAGGCGGCCATCTGGATGATTTCCTCGGACCAATCGTGGGTCCAGTAGCCGAAGAGCCAGACGCCTTTATCCAGATTCCACCGGGCCGGTCTCGGATCGTCGAAGAGGAACGAACCAGGGTGGGGTTTTTGCAGAGCCGGATTCGACGCGGAGGGTTGCGGCAAGCCGTTGTCTTCGACCTCGCTGAAAGTCGCCCAGCCGTTGTCCGCTGCATCCACGTTCGGCCAGCGGGCGAGAGTCATCGGCTGGGAATCGAGATACAGCCATGGAGCGGGAGGCGCGCCAGTGTAGGAACTCTTGAACGGCGGGAAGCTCTTGTTTCCGGACAGATCGCAGACAAGCACTTTGTCCCGGACGGAAGGATCGAGCCGGTCGAGGGCGGTTTTGTCTTTGAGAGGTTGGAAGGAGCCGGGAGACAGTATGACTCCGCCGTAAATCCGGGCGGTGCCGGGTTGCTCGGCCCGGTAGATTACCGGAGCCTGAGGAGTGCCACCATCAGCGGAACCGATTTCGAACGTGCTTTCGATGTGGTAGTCCCCCGGCGCGACGACCACGTTTACAGCCTGACCTGTGTGGAGCTTCCCTGTTTTCCTGCCGTCGCGAATGTTGTCGCGCGCCTGTGTCAAATTCTGGTATGGCAAGCGGGACGAGCCATCACCTCCCGGTTTGGCATTGGCAGCCACATGCAGTGTATAATCCGCCGCTCCGACGGGATATGCCAGGGATGTTACGAGTAGAAAGATCGAAAAATATTGTTTGATATTCATGGAGTGGAAATTTGGAGGGAGCCAGCCTGTTCGGTTTGGGCCGGTGTAACAGAGGTGGGTCCAATCGGTCTGCCGGGTTTGCAAACAACAACGCCCAAAATGAACCACCCCGACCGAAATAATACGCTATTGGATCAAATCGTGAACCATATTTTGCAGGAAGGTGCTGAGGGCCTCGCCGAAACTGTCCGGCTCCTGCTCAACCAGGACATGGAAGTCGAACGCTCCAAGGCCCTTGGCGCCTGTTCGCGCGGATGGGGAGCTGTGAGCGTTGTCGTTCGGCAGGGGACGTCCTTTTTCCCCATGGATTTGCTGGCCAAACAATTTTCTTTGGCTTAATTACGGGGGATGCCAAAGCACAAAAGCCAGCCGCCAGCAATGAACCGAATATTCAATATGCAAAAATCCTTGTTCGCCATCGGGTTTGGCGTCCTTTCTCTTATCAGCCTTCTTAGCCCCCGTTTTGCGCAGGCAAACGGAGAAATCTATCCGGCCGAGCCAGCTGCGCAAAGTGCCATCAACTGGAAGGACAGCTATTTTGCGGTCAACGGCAAGCCGACCTTCCTCACCGCCGGTGAGATGCACTATGCCCGCATCCCGCGTGAACTCTGGCGCGACCGCATCTGGCGCTCCAAGCAGATGGGCTTTAACTGCATGCAGATGTATGTTTTTTGGAACGCCACTGAAGGCAAAGAGGGTCAATGGAATTTCACCGACAACCTCGACCTCGACGCCTGGCTCACGCTCAATCAGGAGATGGGCATGTATGGCATCGTGCGGGTCGGCCCATATTCCTGCGCTGAGTGGGAACACGGCGGGTTTCCAGCCTGGCTCAGTATCAAGCCTGGCATGACCCTGCGCGACACGGGCCCGCTATTTCAGCCCTTGGCCGACCGCCACCTCGCCCAAGTCGAAAAGATCGTTGCCAAACATCAGATCCATCGCGGCGGCAACGTGCTCATGGTGCAGTTGGAAAACGAGCACCCAAACGGCTGGGGCACTGAGGACAAGAACCCCTATCTGAAACACCTTGTCGAGCAAGCCCGCGCCAACGGATTGGAAATCCCCCTGTTTCTCTCCGGCCTCCATCACGGCAGCGATCCCTCCGGTGAACAACCCTTCCAACCCGGAAAATCTCCTTGGTATACCACGGAATTCTGGACCGGCTGGATCGGCAAGTATGGCGATATGGCTCCCGCCATGCTCAACGAAAAGGTGCGCGGCTCCTGGAAAATCATCGCTTTCGGCGGAGCCGGCTATGCCTACTACATGGTTCACGGTGGCACCAACTTCGGCTACTCCGGGGATTCGTTCGAGACCAGCTACGACTACTCGTCACCGATCGGGGAAACCGGCCAGTTTCACAACCTCTACTTCCCCGCCCGGCGCGCCGCCTACTTTGCCCAAAGCTTTTCATCGCTGCTCACCAGCAGCCACAACGACCCAGCACTCGCCAAATGCGACCGCCCGGAACTGCGCGCGACCACCCGCACCAACCCGACCGGCGGCAGCATCGTTCTGGTCGATGCTTTCCCAAAGAAAAGTGACACGAGCAAACTCGCGGCAATTCCCCCCACCGCCGATGCCTACAAATCCCCCGACGGGGAAAAGAACGGTGTTTTCGCCACCCGCGTCACCGTCGGCGGTATGACGCTGCCTCACCAGGGCAGCCTCAAAGTTGTTTCCCAGGAACCCCGCACCCTCATCGTCAACCTACCGTGGACAGCCAACGCTTCTTTCGAATCCGTCTGCACCAACGTGCTGTTCCGCCAAACTCTTGGCAGCATCGATTACTGGGTCTGCTACGGAGCCGCTGGCGACGCCGGGGAGGTTACCCTCAAACGCAAAGTCCCAGGCAAGTCTCCCGCCCAAGTTAATTTCACCTACCCCACCGACGCCACCGTCACCGAAATCCCCATAGATTCAGGGGACGGCCATCAAGCGAAGCTGCTCGTCATGAACACCGAGCTAACCGAGAAAACCTGGCTCGCTCACGATAAAATCCATATCGGCCCGTCCTTCGTCCGCGAAGACGGCAGCATGGAATTTCCGCCTGAAGGCGGCAAGGCAACGATCTACGCCGCCAGCGGCAAATCAGAAATATCCAAAGCCGCCGTTCCCGCCCCCGCCTTACCAACCTTCGCCGCCTGGTCGTGGCGCGATGCGGCTGCGGAAAGAACCGCCGATTTCAGCACCAAAGACTGGGCTCAATCCAAGGGCCCGCAAGCCATGGAAAGCTACGATGGCTTCCAAAATCGTTACGGTTGGTATCGCACCATCCTGCACCGCGACGCCGCCGGTCCCGTCGCTCTCAACTTTATGGGCAAATCCGGCACCTTCTCGGTCTTCCTCAATGGGCAACCTGCCTCGTTTGATCGCCTAGACGCCAAAGCTGGCGACAACACCCTGGCAGTGCTCGCCAAAATCGGCCCCCGTCCGAAACTCTGGAATTTCACTGGCCCCATTGGCAATGGCGCCGCTCGCGGTCTATGGGGTGACGTCTCCACGGATTCCACACCCACAATCACCATCGCATGGAAGCAGTTGACCGGCACCGCAAACCCCGCAGGCACCCCGGAAGCAATCGCCCAAACGAGCTATGACGATAGCGCCTGGCAAGCACTCGCCGGTGACTCGCAAAAGGTGAAAATCGATCGTGGTCAAACATGGTTTCGCGGCACCTTCACGGTGACCGCAGACCAGGTGGATTCGATCCTCCAGTCACCGAGTGTTGACGGAAAATCAAAGAATCTCTTCACCAACGAAAACGGCATCTATCTCAACGGCCAACGCCTAAGTTCCCCCTCACAAGATGTCTCCAAGCTGCTACGAACTGGCAAGAATACCCTCCTGTGCCGGGTGAGCAAAGGGGCCTCAGCGAATCTCGGCGTCGCCTTCTGGCATAACTCACCCCTCAGCCAAGCCACCTGGTATTTCCGTGGCGGTCTAACAGACCTGCAGGAAACCGCCATCATCGGCCGGGTCACCAACTGGAACGACTTCCTCACCCGTCAGCCGTGGCAAACCAACACGCCTACCACCCCGAATCTGCCCACCTTCTGGAAGAATAGTTTCACCTATCACCCCCCCGCTGGCATGCGCGAAACACTGGGGCTCATTATTGCGAAGCCCCGCAACGCCAACACGGATGTCTCCACAGGGATCAAAGCAGGCCATGTCTGGCTCAATGGCCATAACCTTGGCGAATGCCCGCAAAAGGTTCCGCTCTACATGCCCGAGTGCTGGCTCAAAGACGGTGATAACGACCTCGTGGTCTTTGACCAATTCGGCAATAAGCCCGACCAAATACAAATCATCAGATACGAGGTCTTCTCCATCGCCAATAACAAGTAACCCAAACCGGGAATAGGCTTGGTCTCAGGGAGCCGTCACAAAAAACCGCCCTCCAGCATGCGGCGCTCCCAAATCATTGGCCGCAGTTTTTGTTGAAACGCTCTCGGGTGGGGTTCCCCGATGGCTGTTCGGGTGTCTCATCTCCCTGCTTTTGCGCCTATTTCACCGCCACTTTTGGGATGACCCAATCGGCGGAAGTGTTATTTCGCTTCGTTCGCCTTGGCGGCGGGTGCGCGCTTTGCAAAACGGCCTTTGCCGCCGCCCTTGGCTCCGGGTTTCGTTTCGCGCGGGGGGAACTCGAAGCCGACCTTGCCCTTTTCCAGCTTCAGGAAAGCGTCGAAGGGGCGGTTGGTCTTGGAGGAGACGAATTTGGTGATGAGGTCGGTCTTGCCGGTCTCGATGAGCTTGCGGGCCTGGTCCACAGAGATGTCCCGCTTGAGGATCTGCCGGCCCATGCGGAACGTGCATTCCTTGGCCAGCGTGCGTTCGCAGATGTAGGCGTTTTCGGTCTCGCGCACGGGCGCTTTTTTGCACACGGGGCATTCGCCGATTATGGGGAGCGCGCTCACGTCCAGACTCGCGGCGTCCTCTTCCTTTTTCTCAAACTCAAACTTCGCCTTGTGTTCTTCGTCCAGCAGGAGCGTCGCTTTGAAGGCGAAGCCCATTTTGGAGCGGAACCCCTCCAGCGGACCCAGCTTGCGCTCGGTGAGCAGTTGCTGGACTTCCTCCGGGGCGAACTCGCGGCCTGCCAGGGTCTTCCAGAAAACGTAGTCGCAATTGGCGCAGCGATAGGTCCGGTAATCCTGCTTGAGCGGGTGCGTGCCGCATTTCGGGCAGGCGACATCCAGATTCTCAAACGCCCCTTCGGGCGGTTCGCCGCCGTTGCGGATTTTTTCGACCATCTGCAAGGTCAGCTCGCGGATCTGGCGCATGAACTCCTCGCGCGGGAGCTGGGCCTGCTCCATCTGCTTGAGCTTGAATTCCCATTCGCCGGTCATTTCCGGGCGGGTGAGCGTCTCCACGCCGATGCCGCGCAGGCCGGTGATGAGCGAGATGCCCTTCTGCGTGGCCATCAGTTCGCGGCCCTGGCGCAGGATGTAATCTTGATAGACGAGCCCTTCGATGACGGCGGCGCGCGTGGCCGGGGTGCCCAGGCCGCGGGCGCTCATGGCCTCGCGCAAGTCTTCGTCATCAACGAGTTTTCCCGCGCCTTCCATTGCGGAGAGCAGCGTGGCTTCGTTGAACCGGGCGGGCGGCTTGGTCTGGCTTTCCTTGACCTCCACTTCCCTTGTGTCGGCATGTTCGCCGGGCGAGACGGCCACGATGGCTTCGCCCCCGGCTTCCGTGGCGGCTTCCTTGCCATAGACAGCCATCCAACCCGGGTCCTTGATGATCTTGCCCTCGGTCTTGAACGGCTCGCCCTCCACGCGGGTGATGCGCGTGGTGATTTCAAATTGCGCGGCGGGGAAAAACACGGCGATGAAGCGTTGGGCGACGAGGCGGAAGACCTTCGCCTCGGCTTCGCTCAGGCTCTTGGGGACGACACCCGTGGGGATGATGGCGTTGTGATCTGTGACCTTTGCGCTGTCGAATACGCGTTTGTTCGGGCGCACCCAGCCGCTGGACAGGGCCTTCTGCGCGTGGGAGGACAGGCTCGAATCCGGGAAATCGGCCATCACCTGTTTGACGGCGGGCAGGTTGTCCTCGGGCAGGTAGCGCGAATCGGTTCGCGGATAGGTGAGCGCCTTGTGCTTCTCGTAGAGCGCTTGGGCGATTTGCAGGGTCGTCTTGGCGCTGAAGCCGAAGCGGCCGTTGGCCTCCCTCTGGAGGGTGGTCAGGTCGTAAAGCTGCGGGGCGATCTGGCTGGCCGCCTTTTTTTCCTCGGTGATGATGCCCGGTTTGCCGTGGCACTTGGCGCGAATGGCCTCCGCCTCCGCCTGCGTCCAGATGCGTTCGGGGCGCAGGGTTTCATCCTCGGACTTCTTGAATTTTTCGTCGAACCAGCGGCCAAGGTATTGGCCCGCCTTCACGCCGAACGTGCCATGCACCTCAAAATAAGTGCGCGGTTTGAAGGCGCGGATGCGTTCCTCCCGCTCCACGAGGATGGCGAGCGTGGGCGTTTGCACGCGGCCCGCCGTGGTGAGGCGGAACCCGCCGGTCTTCGAGTTGAACCACGTCATGCCGCGGGTGGCGTTGATGCCCACCAGCCAGTCGCTTTCCGAACGGCACACGGCGGCGTCGGCCAGCGGCAGCATCTCCTCGTCGGTGCGCAGATGCCGGAACGCGGTGCGGATGGCGTCGGCGGTCATGGATTGCAGCCAGAGGCGCTGGATCGGCTTCTTCACCTTCGCCATTTGGATGAGGTTGCGGAAAATCAGCTCGCCTTCGCGCCCGGCGTCACAGGCATTGATGATGCCCTCCACATCCGCGCGTTTCATCAGCCGTTTGAGCAGCTTGAAGCGGGTCTCGGATTTGCTGTCGGTGGGGGCCAGGGCGAATTCCTGGGGGAGAATGGGCAGGTTCTTGATGTCCCACTTGCCGCGCTTGGGCTCCAGTCCCTCCGGCACACAAAGCTCCAGAAGGTGCCCGATTGCCGAGGCGATGACGAAGTCGTCATTCTCGAAAAAATCGCCCTCTTTTTTGAATTTTCCCAGCGCGCGTGCCAGATCGCCCGCGACGCTCGGTTTTTCTGCAATGACCAGTTTTTTACCCATTTGAAATCAAAAATTAAAGCGATCAGGAACTCAGGAAATTATACGTTTTTAGGCACTCGGGGAGTTGGGAAGGTAGGGGCTGAATGCCTCGGCATCAAGGTTTCTCTGAGTGCCCACGCGTTTGATGGTCAGGGGCATGGCTGCAAAATTGAGAAGCAGGCCGTTCCGGCTGCTGGCTGCGGCGTCCCGGCGCAGCGAACTTTGAGCATCAAAGGGGAACTGGAGAACGCGCGCCTAACAGAGGAAGTCCGCGTCGGCGGGAAGCCCATGCAAAAATTTGCGCCGCTTTCGTAAACTTCTGGAGTTGTGCGCCTTCTGTCGTGCATTATGGGAGGGAGATTAGCGTAAAAGCGCAGGGAGTGGAAGGTCTTTGTCAGGCTTTTGTCCTGCAAAATTATGGGGATGCACCTGACGCGGAGCCGAGATGAGCTGTTTCTGGCATCGCCCGCCATCTGCTTTGGCAAAAAGCCGATGAAATGCCGGCTGAACGAGATAAGGAGTGATGGACGGGGAGATTGGAACCTGCCACTCGGCAGGGTGTGAAACCAAAAACCACCCACCCATCAGCTGCGAAGTTCAGCGTTTTTACGGCAGATTTGCAATCTCATTCCCGCCCATCTTGTGCCAATGCTGGCACGGGCGGACGCCCAAAGAGCAGGGGGCCAAAACAGTTGAAAAATGGGGTGGAGGATTTCACGGCCAAAGCATAAATCCACGCCCCTCTATTATCCAGTCATCTCCAATGTGTATTTCATCCTTTTTCTCGTTCCGAGGCTCCAGCCTCGGAATGCCATTGTCTGCGAGGCTCTGCCTCGAAACCGTGCCGACGGGATTGCTCTCCTGGCCGAGGCAGGAGCCTCGGGGGACAGGTGCGCTCCCAGGCTGGAGCCTGGGAGAGAGGATGCTATCACACCTCGTCCTCAAGTTTACACCTCGTTACCAAGTTGTACTGGGTAACGTCTCCCTTCCGGTGGGGTCTTCGGGAGGGCACTCTGGGCGTGTTTTTCATGGCCCATGGTATCCGTTTGCCTTGCTCGCCTCCTTCGCGGCACGCGCAAACTATTGCGCCCTTCTCAAGACCCGCCGTTTTGTGTCAACAACAAGGACTTCTTCTTTCCCGATTGCCATCCCATTCGACAGGCAAGTCCCCAAACGGCGGGCAAGAAAGTTTTGTTGGTTTCATAGTCGCTAAATTACTAAGGGTTATATGGCCAGCTAATTTTGTGATCCATTTCAAGCACATTGTCGTTTTCCTGCGGTGCTCCCCCCGGTTCATTACAGGGTAGATCGCTGCCTCCTCTTCGATCCGCGGCTGATTTGACACGCGTTTGACACGCGCGGTCAGGGAAACCATCACCGGCACCAAGGGGGCACCGGTGCCAAAGGGCAGCGGTTTTTGCTGTTCATTTCGCGGGCGGCTGATAAAAGTGGGCAAACATACGCAAATCTCATGGACGTCCTTTTACTTGCCCGGTTGCAGTTCGCCTTTACCATTGCGTTTCACTACCTTTTCCCGCCGCTTTCCATCGGGTTGGGGTTGATTCTGGTCCTCATGGAAGGGTTGTGGCTGGCGACGAAAAACCCGGTGTATCACCAGATGGCGCGGTTCTGGACGCGGGTGTTTGCGCTGGTGTTTGCCATCGGTGTGGCGTCGGGGATCGTGATGGAGTTTCAGTTTGGGACAAACTGGGCGGCCTATTCGCGCTATGTGGGGGACGTGTTTGGGAGCGCGCTGGCGGCGGAGGGCATTTTCGCGTTTTTCCTGGAGTCCGGCTTTTTGGCGCTGTTGCTTTTCGGCTGGGACAAGGTGAGCCCGCGGCTGCATTTCTTTTCCACGTGCATGGTTTGCCTCGGGGCGCATTTCAGCGCGGTGTGGATCGTGGTGGCAAATTCCTGGCAGCAAACCCCGGCGGGCTTCCACATCGTGGGGCAGGGGGCTGCGGCGCGGGCGGAGATCACGGATTTCTGGGCGATGGTGTTTAACCCGTCCTCCATGGACCGGCTGACGCACACGCTTTGCGGCGCCTGGCAGGCGGGGGCGTGGATGGTGGTGAGCGTGAGCGCGTGGTATTTGCTGCGCGGCAAGCACCTCGACTTTGCCCGGCGCTCGCTCAAGATCGGGCTCGTTGTCGCCCTGGCCGCGTCCATTTTCCAGCTCGACACCGGCCATGACAGCGCGGTGGGCGTGAGCCAGAATCAGCCTGCGAAATTGGCGGCGTTCGAGGGGCATTACGCGACCGCTCCCGCTACGCTTTATCTCTTTGGCTGGGTGGACGAGCAGGGGCGGCAGGTGCGGTTTGGCCTGGGGATTCCCAAGATGCTCAGCTACCTGGTGTATGGGGACTGGGAGAAGCCGGTGAAGGGGCTTGACGCGTTTGCCCCCGGGGACCGTCCGCCGGTGAACCTCGTTTTCCAATTCTACCACATCATGGTCGCCGTCGGCCTGGGGCTCATCGCCTTGGCGCTCTTCAGCGTGTTGCAATGGTGGCGGGGCAAGCTTTTTGAACAGCGCTGGCTGCTGGGCATCCTGGTGCTTGCCGTGCTGGGGCCGCAGATCGCCAACCAATTCGGGTGGGCTTCGGCGGAAGTGGGCCGCCAGCCGTGGATCGTTTACGGGCTGCTGCGGACTTCGGATGCGCTCTCCAAGGTGGTGGGGGGAGGGGCCATCGTCACCTCGCTGGCGCTCTTCTCGTTCGTTTACGCGCTGCTTTTCGCCGTTTTCCTTTTCCTTCTAAACCACAAAATCCAACACGGACCGGACGAGGCGGACCTCTCTCCGGTCGAACCGTTCCGCAAGGAACCCCGCGCCGATGTTTAATGTTCCAACTTTGAACTTGGTTTGGTTTGTCCTGGTGGGCGTTCTGTTCACTGGTTACGCCATTCTCGACGGTTTTGACCTCGGGGTGGGCGCCATTCATCTTTTCACCAAGACCGACGCGGAGCGCCGGGTGATGCTTAATTCCATCGGGCCGGTTTGGGACGGCAACGAAGTCTGGCTCGTCACCGGCGGCGGCCTGGGCGGAGCCGACGCCGGCTTGGGCGGCGACGAGGTTGGCCTGGTTGGCCGCATGCGCGGCCTGGGCGGTGCTGAACACGCTGCGGGCGTTGTCCAAGTCAGCCTGCGTGCTGGCGCCGTCATGCGTGGCCAGTTGCTCCTGCCGGCCGAGGGTCAGTCGCGCGAGTTCGAGTTGCGCCGCGGTCTGCTTCAGCTGGGCCTCGGCCTGGACCACGCGGGCCTGGGCCTCGGCGCCTGGTCCGGGGCGTTCACCAAGTGGATCTACGTGGTCGCGATGCTTTTCGGGGTGGCCGGCTGCGCTCCTTCGGCCGCGTATTACGCATGCCTGCTGATCTCCCAGATGTCTGGTGTTCCCAATACCCCCCTGCTCGGGGGCACGGTCACCGCCGGCGTGGTGATCGCGGCCTGGCTGATCGCCCACCGGGACATCAAGCTCTCAAGCAACGTCATGATCGTGATCGAGGTGGCGTCGCTGGCGGTCATCCTCGCCATCATGGCGATTGCGATGCGCGGCCAGTCGTGGGTCGACAGGCCCCAGATCTCGCTCGCCGGCGCGGGGCCGTCCGGCCTTAGCGCGGGCCTAGTCCTGGCCTTCATCATGATGGGGGGGTTCGAGAGCGCCACGACGCTGGGGGCTGAGTCGCGCCACGCCGAGCAGACGATCCCACGGGCGCTCGTGCGCTGCGTGGTCCCGGTGGGGATCCTCTACGTCGTCATGACCTACCTCCTGGTGGCCCTCGGGCGCCGCCACGGGATCGCCCTCGACCAGGTCGACGCCCCGTTCGACACCCTTGCACGCGCCCACGGCATGCCGCTGCTCGGCGCGGCTAGCTCCCTCGGGGTGGCCACCAGCTATTTCGCATGCACGCTCGGCTCGCTGAACGCCGGCGCGAGGACCCTTTACTCGCTCGCCGAGGACGGGGCGTTCTTCGTCGGGGTGGGCTCCGCCCACCCGGAGAACGCCACGCCCCACCGCGCGATCGCCATCCTGGCGACCCTTGGAATCCTGACGCCGTCGGCGCTCCTCGTTTCCGGGGTCACGCTCGTCTCGGCAATCGACTACCTCTCGCAGCTCGCGGCGCTGGGATTCATCGGCTCCTATTTTATGGTTTGCCTGGCCGCGCCCTTCTACTTGAGGAGGATCGGCGCCGCGGCCCGGAACGCGACCGCAGTCTCTGCCGTGAGCCTCTCCCTCCTCCTTTTGGTCATGGCGAGAAGCCTCTACCCCGCACCTGAGGGGCCCGCCCGCTTTCTCCCCTATGTCTTCCTGCTGCTCGTTGCCGCAGGCCTTGGGGCCACCGGTTTCTCCCGCAGGGGCCGGGCCCTTACTCCGACTCGTTGAACTCGGTCAGGGCGTAGACGCTGACGCCCATGGCCTCCAGGCGCCTGGCGCCGCTCAGCTCGGTCAGATTCACAATCGCACCCACGTCCGTCACGTGGCAGCCGATCTTCTCGAAAAGGGTCACCGCCGCGCATAGGGTGCCCCCGGTGGCGATCAGGTCGTCCATCAGCAGGACGTTGGCGCCCTTGGGCGCGGCGTCGGTGTGGATCTCCAGGATGCTCTGCCCGTACTCGAGCTGGTACTCGGCGTGGATCGTCTCGCCGGGAAGCTTCCCCTTCTTGCGGACCATGATCATCGGCTTCCTGAGGACGTAGGCCAGGACGGAGGCGGGAATGAAGCCCCGGGCATCGAGCCCCGCGACAAAATCGATCGGCTTGCTCCTGTAGTGGTCGGCGAACATGTCCATCGCCGCCGCGAAGCCCTCCGGGTGCCGCAGGAGCGAGCTCACGTCCCGGAACCGGACCGGGGGATGCGGCCAGTCCACTATCGTTCGGATCATCGATTTGATGTTCATTTTGGGGGAGGGTCGCGCCGCCCCGGGGCCCAGCCCCCCTGGCGCGGACACGGATAACGCCGGATTTCGAGCCGCAAGTG
>Ga0118677_10004888_pt1 | contig 24008 bp, 18 predicted proteins | sample AliMusrvi5mmetaG_FD_86154 | JGI IMG/M metagenome (GOLD analysis project Ga0118677, IMG submission 86154)
CTCGTATTTGTCGCGCCAGTAATCCGGCGAGAACCTCCTCGCGGGAACGAGCTGCCCGCGGTTGTTCTCCTCGAAAATGATGTCGCCCCCGAGGTCGCGCAGCGGGGTTTCGAGCACGTCAAAAATAAACTCCGGGCGGGTTGTGCCGCAGGCCTCGCAGGCCCCCAGATCGGTCCCAAAGTGCTGCTGGTGCTCGGCCTCGGCGAAATACTTCAGCATCTCCTGCGGCGTCCCGAAAAACACCAGCTTCCCGCCGCGGTCGAGCAGGACGGCCTTGTGGAACATCTGGAAGATTTTTGAGGTCGGCGTGTGGATCGTCACCAGCACGATCTTGTTGTGTGACATCCCGCGGATGATCTCGACAACGTGCTCGGAATCCTTCGAGGAAAGCCCGCTCGTCGGCTCGTCGAAAAGGAAGACGTCCGCCGAGCTGACCATGTCGAGGCCGATGTTCAGGCGCTTGCGCTCGCCGCCGCTCAGGGTCTTTTTGCTGGTGCTTCCGACCACGAAATTCCGGCGCTCGTTGAGGCCGAGTTCGGCGAGCTTGCCGTCGATCCGGCGGAGGCGTTCCCGCCGCGAGAGGTGGGGGGCGCGGATCGCCGCCGCGAAATTCAGGTTTTCCTCGATGGTGAGGTGCTCGTCGAACGCGTCGTATTGGGGGACGTAGGTGACGTATTTTCGCAGCGCGTCGTAGTTGGTGTAGAGCGAGCGGTTGTTGAAGAGGACATCGCCCTGGTGCGGAGGAAACTGCCCGGAGAGCGCGCGCATGAGCGTGCTCTTCCCGCACCCGCTCGCCCCCATCACGCACACCATCTCGCCGCGCTGGACGGAAAAAGCGGTCCCGTCAACGGCGACGGTGCCGTTCGGAAACCGGCAGACGAGATCGCGCACCTCGATCGAGCGGATGACGTTGCGTTCCTCCTCGATCAGGCGCTCGGTGAAATTGCAGCGCAGGATCTGGCCGACATCCACGCGGATCGTGTCCCCGTCGGCCAGCGGCGCGGAATTCCTCACCGGGACCCCGCGCACGAGGATCGGGCGGTCGGACTGCAGCACCTCCAGGCGGCCTTCCCGCCGGTCGTAGTCGCAGGAGATTTTCAGGAGGACATCCCCTCCGGTGCCGGGGGCGAGGAGGATGTCGTCTTCCTCGAGGAGGCCCGGGTTGTTGGAAACTAGGTATTCGTTCTTCGACGTCTTGAGCTGGAAGCGGCCGCCGTAGGACCTCGCGCGCCTCCTCAAATCCCCGAGGTCGAGCTCGCTGTCGTCGTGGAAAATAATTTTGTCTTCGAGCGTGGCCGACACTTCGACCCCCTGGTTGAGCCGGATTCCCCGGAGCACGCCATCGACATTTTTCAGCGCCCGCACCTTGACGCGCAAGCCGAACGTCACCTGGAGGCACGAATCCCGCGAACGGTTCTTTTCCAGCCGCACCTCGTCGGACCCGCTCACCGCCACGAAGATCTCCGGGAGCGTGACATTCTTTTTCGCGTTGAAGTAAAAGAAGATGTCCGAGTAGGCGAGAACGTGGTCGTCGATGAGGACGCGCTGGCCGTTGTAGAGGCGGGCGAAGTCGCCGGGCTTGAGCGCCCGTCCCTGCACCACGAGGTTCCTGCCGCTCAGGTTTTTCAAAATCACGAGATCCCCGTAGCGGTAGGCGTTGAGCTTTTCCTCCGGGGCGAAATCCTCGAGGGCGACATCGGAATGGTCGGGATGCCCGAAGCTCACCATCTCGAGCGGCGAGGCGCCCGACTGGTAGATCGCCACATCCGACTGGTCGTCCGAGTTGAGCTGGTAAACGATGTCGATCGCCTGGGCCGCCATCCCGAGCTGCGACATGAACGAGTAGTAGGCGATGACCTGGTCCTGCTTGAGGCCGGCTTTGGCGATCAGGTCGTAGAGCTGGACGCCGAGCAGGATTTTGCGCTCGTCGCCGAGCCGGTCGGCGAGCTTCTGGGCCATTTCGTTGAGGTCCTGCTTCTCGTGCAGCGCGTCGCGGAAGAGCTGGCGCAGCTCGGAATAGACCGCATCCGGATAGTCGTAGCGCAGGAAGCCGAGCCCGGAATCGATTTCTTCCTCGAGCAGCTCGCCGTCGGCCTTGGCAAACGTGGCCAGCACCTTGATCAAAGTGGGGAGCAGGTTTGGCCCCTCGGTGACGGTGCGCGGTTTTCTCTGCAGCCTGCGGAAGAGATGCCGGGCGGACGAGCGGACGAGCGAAACCGTGCGCAAAACGCCCTCGATGCGCCGCTGCACACGTCCCGGACCCGCTGATGTCGGCAAATTTTCCACTAACCGCCCAGCCTATCTTCCCCGCCCGCGCAATGCAATCCGCGTGTGCGCGCCGCGCCGCTCAGGTTTTCCGCGCGGCGGCTTTTTCGGAGATCTCCACGCCGACCAGGCAGACGTCATCCTCGGGCTTCTCGTGGCCCGCGAATGTGCCGGCGGCATCCACCAGGATATCCGCCAGGTCGTTCAGGTTCGCGCCTCGGTGTTCCTCGACCACGCGCATCAGCCGGTCCCGGCCGAATTCCTCCCCCCGGCTGTTCATGCACTCGAAAAGTCCGTCGGTGAAAAGCAGGAACAGATCGCGTTCCTTGATCGGGCGCTGGAAGACCTCGTAGGTGCAGTTTTCAAAGAGCCCGAGCGCGGGGTTGTTGTTGAGGTGCGGCGTCAGCTCGATCACCCGGTCCTCCGCGCGGTCGAGGAGGAGCGGGGAGGGGTGTCCGGCCGACGCGTAGGTGGCCGTCATGGCCGAGACGTCGAGGACGAGATAAAACGCGGAGACGAAGACCACGTCGCCGGTGTTGTGCACGACTTTGTAGAAGTGGTGGTTCAGGAGCTTGAGAACTTCCGCCGGATCGCCGGCAATCCTCTCCGTGTCCTGCAGCAGGGTTGCGATGATGGCGGTGACCAGCGCGGAGCGGGCCCCGTGGCCCATCACGTCGGCGATAAAAATGCCGGCCTTGGAATCCCCCAGTTTCAGCACGTTGAAAAAGTCTCCCCCGACCGTGCTCGCCGGGCGGTAGATGTGGTGGAAATTGAGCCCGAGCGCAGGCCGCTGGCCCGGCGGGGGGACCTCGGGATAATTCCGCGGCATCAGATTGGCCTGAAACTGTTTGGCGAAATCCAGGTCGCGGCGGATCTCCCCGGTCTTCTCGGCGATCTCCGATTCCAGCTTCTCGTGGTAGCTGAGGATGCGCTGCCCCATGAAGGCGAATTCGCCGGCGAGATCCTCGATTTCATCGCCGGTCCTGATGTTGTCTACATCCCGAAGGAGGTCGGCCGACTCCCGCAAGGCGAGGCGTTGACCGGACGGTGTGGTTGGGCCCTCGCCCAGCTTGACCGTCTGCGAGATCACGCGGGCCGCCCGCCGCAGGCTGTTGATCGGTGCGATGATCTTTTTGGAGGCGATGTGGTATCCAGCAAAAACAAAGCACCCGGCCAGCCCGATGCCGATGAGGGAAATTATCCGCATGCGCTCGCGCAGGGGGGCCATGGCCGACTGCTCGTCCCGGTAGGCGACGGCCCACATCGGCTTGAGCCCCCGGATGAGAAGGTCCTCGCTGGTGGCTCCCGCAACCCCGATGGGCGCGAAGCCCAGCACGACGGCCCCCCGGCCGGGGATGGTTTCGAGCCCCCATCCAGGCCGGAGCTTTTTGAATTTCCGCGTGATCGCGGGGGGGATTTTCTGCTGGAGCGGGACGAGATCCGGATCCCCGAGGCGGCTGATGATTTCGCCGGACTCCAGCACCACTTCATGGACGGTCTCGACGTAGCCGATCACCGGCGGGATTTTTTGGAAAAACGGCATGACGTTCAGGACGCCCTTGAGTATCCCCACGGGCTTGCCGCCCCGGTCCCGCAGGTCGTAGAGCGGGACCGACAGCGCGATGGAATGGGTGCCGGTGCTCTCGTCGAAATCCAACCCCTCGACATACGCGGTGCCGTCTTTGGCCGCGGCGGCTTCCTGCCACCAGAGTTCGTCGGCCTGCCAGTAGTCGCTCGTTTTGTTCGTGGCGGCGATGAGCCGGCCCAGGCGGTCCGTCACCATGATCTCCGCGAAGCTGGGGTTGCGCTTCTGGAATTCCTTCAACTGCCTCGCGAGGTCGTTTTGGAGGCAGGCCGCCAATTCCGGCGAATCCACCGGGAGCGATGGCCACCGGGCGTCCAGCGCATCGATGGCCGCCTGGGGTCCGGCCAGCGGAGGCTGGCGGGTTTGCATCGCCTCGACCTGCGAGCTGATGTCCTTGAAGTCGATCCACTCGTCCAGCAGGTCGATCTCGTGCCGCAGGGAGTGGCTGACCGAGAGGGCGAGCTGCGACGCGGCGGTCTGGCAGATGGTCCCCTGCGATCTCCGGTAGTATTGTTCGCCGAACCAGTTGAACGCGACCAGGGCGATCCCGAGCGGGAGCAGCGAGGCGATGGCCAAGATGCCGATGAATTTGGAGCGGATGCGGAGCTTCACGGGGGGTGGCTGCTTTTTTACGTCCAAGCAAGAATAGCCAGGGTTCCGTAAAAGATCCACCATTCCTCGTGGCAGGACCCGCTGAAATGCGCCGGCCGGTCCGGGCTTGTCGGGACCGGCGAACCGCTCTAATGCCCGACCGCGCAGGATTTCAGTTCCTCCAGCGTGGCGAATTCCAGTGTGGAAGCGTGCGTGGCCTCGAGGACAACGCCGGGGGCCATCCCCTCGTCGAAAGCCTCTTTCCATCTCGGCGCGCACAGGCACCAGCGGTCGCCGGGAACCAGACCGGGAAATTGAAATTCTGGACGCGGGGTGGAGAGGTCGTTTCCGCTAGCCATGGAATACGCGAGGAAATCCTCGGTCACCAACACGCAAACCGTATGCACGCCGTCGTCCCCCTGCCCGGTGTGGCAGTAGCCGTCACGGTAGAATCCGGTTTTCGGATCGAAGCAACAAGGTTCCAATTCTCCACCCAATACATTTCTGGCCATAGACTATCTATGAACACGGTTTGTCCACACTTGCAAGCGGGGCAAGCGCCGGTATCCGGCGAGAAACGGATAAATGCCGCTGCGGTGACGCCCGCCAACGAGCTGCGCGCGGGCTAATATACCAACTTCACGGTATATGAATCGCCACTCCCGGTGGATACTCTCCAGCCCTGTCGTAATCCTCTCAGCCTATGCGCCACTCTACTGATCGGCCCGGCCCATCTCGGCGGCCCCCCCGCCTTGTGATGCCGGCAATGGACGTTTCGCCGGCAGAGGTCGCCGGGGAATCCCGAGGCCATCCGCTTCCTCAGAGCGGGGTCGAACCCGCCGGAAGCGATGAAAACTTCCGCGCTTTCTTTCAAACCCTCGACGACATGATTTTCGTCGGGAGCCCCGACGGGGGAATCCTCTTCAGCAACCCTGCCGCTTCCCGGAAGCTTGGCTACTCTCTGGAAGAACTCCACGCGATGCGCCTGATCGACCTGCACCCGGCGGAGCTGCGGCCGAAGGCGGAGGAGATCCTGGGGGCCATGCTGCGCGGGGAACGCGAGACCTGCCCCCTGCCGCTGGAAACGAAATCCGGCGTCCGCCTGCTCGTCGAGACGCGGGTCTGGCCGGGGAAGCGGGACGGGAAGGATTGCCTGTTCGGTCTTTGCAGGGACATGACGGAGCTCAACCGGACAACCCGGCTGCTGGAGGAAAGCGAGGGGCGTTTCCGCCGGGTGGCAGATACCGCGCCAGTGTTTCTTTGGGAAACGGACCAGGACGCGCTCTGCAGTTATGTCAACAAGCCGTGGCTCGACTTCACCGGGCGCAAGCTGGAGCAGGAACTCGGCAATGGCTGGGCGGATAACATCCACCCGGACGACCTGCAATCCTGCACGCGCACCTACCGGCTGGCCTATCAGGCGCAGAGGGAATTCAAGATGGAGTATCGCCTGCGCCGTGCTGACGGGGAATTCCGCTGGCTCCAGGATCATGGCGTTCCCCGGTTCACGCCGGATGGAAGTTTTCTCGGCTTCACCGGGTCCTGCCTCGACATCAACGAAATCAAGCAGACAAAACAGGACCGCGAAGAGTTGCTGGGCCGCCTCCTGAAAATCGCGGGCCGTGTTCCCGGAGTCATCTACCAATACCGCCTGCGCCCCGACGGGACCTCCAGCTTCCCCTTTGCCAGCGAGGCCATCCGCGACATCTACCGGGTCACCCCGGAGGAGGTCCGCGAGGACGCCTCCAAGGTTTTCGCGAACCTCCACCCTGCCGACAGCGACGGCGTCGTCGAGTCCATCCAGAAATCGGCCCAAGACCTGACCCCCTGGCAGCACGAGTATCGGGTCAAGTTTGCCGACGGCACGGTCCGGCAACTCTACGGCGACGCAGTGCCGCAGCGGGAGGAGGACGGTTCTGTGCTCTGGCACGGCTTCATTACCGACATCACCGAGCGCAAGCAGCAGGATGAGGATCGGCGGCAGCTCGCCGAACGTTTGTCGCTGGCCACGAAGGCGGGACAGGTCGGCATCTGGGACTGGGACGTCGGCAACGACCGCCTCGTCTGGGACGACCACATGTATCGCCAATACGGGATTACGCGGGATCAATTTGCCGGCGCTTACGAGGCTTGGACGGCGGGGCTCCACCCTGATGACCGCGAGCGAGGTGATGCCGAAATCCACATGGCCCTGCGCGGCGAGAAGGATTTCAACACCGATTTCCGGGTGGTCTGGCCGGACGGGAGCGTCCACCACATCCGCGCGATGGCGCTCGTCCAGCGCGACGCCTCCGGCAACCCCCTCCACATAATCGGCACGAACTGGGACATCACAGACCAGGAGCGGCTCGACAACGAGCTGAGGGCGTCCGCCGCCTACGCTCGCAGCCTCATCGAAGTGAACCTCGACCCGCTCGTCACCATCAGCGCCGAGGGAAAAATCACGGACGTCAACGAGGCCACCATCCTGGCGACAGGCATCCCGCGCGAGCGGCTTGTCGGCGCGGATTTTTCGGAGTGTTTCACGGAGCCGGACAAGGCCCGCGCGGGCTACCGTGAGGCATTCACCGAGGGCTTCGTGCGCGACTATCCTCTGGCCCTCCGGCACGCCTCCGGCCGGACCGCCGACGTGCTCTACAACGCCTCTGTCTATCGGGATGCCGAGGGGAATGTGCTCGGCGTCTTTGCCGCTGCGCGCGACATCACCGAGCGCAAGCGGGCGGAAGCCATCGTCCTTCAGAACGTGGCCCGCGCCGAGGAACTCGCCCGGCTGAAGTCGCGGTTCGTCTCGATGGCCAGCCACGAGCTCCGGACCCCGATCGCCAATATCCTGCTCGCCTGCGATCTGCTGAAAAATTTCGGTGGCGCGATGCCTGCGGAGCGGTCGGAGGCGGTCCTGTCCGGCCTGATGGCCGGCGTGACCTCCATGGTGCGGACCCTCGACGACCTCCTGCTTGCCGGAAAGATCGAGGAGGGGAAGCTGCCCTACACCCCGGCCCGTTTCGCCCTGCTCGACTTCCTGAAACGGTGCTGCCTGGAGGTCCAGCCGGACTTGACGCTTCCCTCGCGGATCGAGATCGCCTTCCGCGATGCCGGGCTGGGCGTCACGGCCGACGAGCGGCTTCTCCACCATGTCCTGAAAAACCTGCTGGAAAACGCGCTGAAATACTCGCCGGCCGAAACCAAGGTCGAGCTCGCCGTGGAGGCCGGGCCGGACTCCCTCACGCTCTCGGTTCGCGACCGGGGGATCGGGGTTCCGGAGGCGGAGAGAAAATTCCTCTTTGACGCGTTTTCGCGGGCGTCAAATGTCGGGGACAGGCCCGGCTCCGGGCTCGGCCTCTTCATCGCGCAGAAATGCGCCCAGGCCCACGGGGGGAGGATGCGATACGCGCCGCAGCCCGACGGATCTGTTTTTTCTGTCGCCATCCCGCTTTCCGCGCCCGCCGGTTTAAACCCCGTTATCTGACCTTTATGGCCGCCATATTTCTCATCGAAGACAACGCCCCCCTGCGGGAAAACACCAAAATACTGCTCGAGCTGAATGGCTGCGAAGTTTCCGGATTCGACTCCGGACCGCCGGCTCTGGAGAAGCTCAAGGAGGGGGTCCCCGACCTCGTGCTGTGCGACATCATTCTCCCCGGAATGACCGGCTACGAAATCCTCGGCCGCGTCCGGCAAATGCCGGCAGGAGGCGAGGTCCCGTTCATTTTCCTCAGCGCGCTCGCGGAGAAGGACCAGGTGCGGGCCGGGATGAACCTGGGAGCAGACGACTACGTGACCAAGCCGTTTACCGGAGACGGTCTCCTCGCCGCCATCAATTCCCGGCTCGAACGCTCGGAAAAACAGCGTGCCGCAGCGGAGCTCGATCTCGCGCGCTATCAGGCCCGGAAGCTGGAGTATCTCCCGCATGAAATCCGGACCCCGCTCGCCGGCATCCTCGGCGGGATCGGGATCCTTCGCGCGGATGAAAAAAAGCTGGGGAGCGATGGCAAAGAGATTCTGGATCTCATGGAGGAGGCAGCCGGCAGGCTCGAAAGGACGGCCCTGAACTACATTCTGTATCTTTCGCTGAGCGCCGGAAATGACCCCTTCCCGCCAACAGCTCCCGTCGAGGCGGGGTTGCTGGTCACGTCTCTCGCCACCAGGCTGGCCCAGGAGGCCGGCCGGGAAAACGACCTCGTCCTCCACACGGTCGAGACCCCGACACACTGCGGGAACTGCCTCGACCGCATCACGGGCGAGGTGGTCTCCAACGCTTTCAAATTCTCCCCGCCAGGCTCGAAGGTCGAGGTGCAGATGACCAAGGCCGGGGGGCAACTCACCCTGAGCTGCCGCGACCACGGATGGGGGATGAGCGAAGAGGAAATCGCCGCGATCGGGCCGTTCAAACAGTTCGGCCGCGACAAGCGCGAACAGCAGGGGCTCGGGCTCGGACTTGCGATCTGCAAGGCGCAGGTCAAATGCGAAGGCTGCCGCCTCACGTTCAAACCGGCCAATCCCGGGCTCGCGGTCGAGCTCTCCCTCCCGGAACAGTGATTGCCCGCCGAGCCGGCACCTGAAAGGATCGGGTTTCCCCATGAAACTCCGCTGCCTTGTCGTGGAAGACCAGCTCATGTTCCTCGAGCTTCTCGTGGTCACGCTGAAGACCGTCCCCTACATCGAGGTCGTCGCCACCGCCACCAGCGTCCAGGAAGGCCTCCTGGCCGTCGAACGCCACCAGCCGGATCTCGGCATCTTCGATCTGGTCCTCCCCGGCGGGGACGGGCTGCTGCTCGCGCAAAAGGCGAAAGAGCTGGTGCCAGGGATCGAGTGCATTCTCCTGACCGCCCAGCCCGGCCAGGTCGAGTGGAGCCCGGAACTGGCGAAATGCTTCCGCGCGATCGTGGACAAGGTGCGCGCCTTCGACGTCCTGCTCCAAGAGGTGGATTCCCTTCTCAAGGAAAAATTCCCGGCGCTGGAAAATGCCGCCGGCACCGACCCCGCGCATCTCCTCACGCCGCGCGAGTTCGAGATCTTCCGGCTGGTCGGGCACGGGCACGGAAACAAGCAGATCGCCTCCGAGCTGTTCATCTCCCAGCGCACGGTCGAGTCGCACAGAAAAGCCATTTCCCGGAAACTGAAATCCAGCGGTGCCGATCTCGTCCGCACGGCCGCCCTTTACTGCCAGCGGCCTCCGTCGGAAAAGAAAACCCCCGCTGTCCAATGCTTGGGCCTTCCAGTTACAGCGCCGGTATGAACCCCGTTACGATTCCACGCGCCGGATCCCGGAGGGTTCCAGAGGCGGCATGCCGGGAGCGATGCCGCCGGGCCAGCGAAGTGTTTCCCTGCCGGGCTGTCCGGCGTATCGTTCCCGGATGATCCATTTATTGAAACGCCGCCAGGTGGTTCCCGCCGGCATCGCCGAGTGCTGGAAGTTTTTTTCCGACCCCCGCAATCTCGCGAAAATCACGCCGCCGGATTTGGGTTTCCAGGTTCTGGGCGAGCTCCCGGACGAAATCTCTGAGGGCATGATGGTCGAATACCGCGTGCGGCCGCTGCTGGGAATTCCGATGACCTGGCTCACCGAGATCACCCACGTGCGCGGGCCGCATTACTTTGTGGACGATCAGCGGGTCGGCCCCTACGCGCTCTGGCACCACGAACACGAGTTCGCCGAAATGGCCGACGGCCGGACCGCGCTGATCGACCGCGTCCACTACGTCCTGCCGCTCTCCCCGTTTTCGGAAGTGATCCACCCGCTCGTCGTCGCCCCGCAGCTCAAGACGATTTTCGACTATCGCGTTCGCGCGGTGGAGAAGATCTTCGGGGCGGATTCGCCGCCGGAGTCACGGTGACCCCATCGAAGGCCGCCAAGGAGACCGGGGTGCTGGGGTAACGGCCAGGCGAGGCGGGGCCGCGCTGCCGGCCGGACGATCAATCCAGGAACGGCTCGATTTCCAGCAGCGTTTCTCGGAGGGCGCGGTAGCCGAAGTGGCCTTGGCGGACGCGCAGGAGCCGGGCACCTTTCCACCGGGAGGTCAGCAGTTTGAGCTCTTCGAGAGGAGAGACCCGGTCGTAGAGGCCGGCGGTGACGACGATGCGGTCCGGCCGGCAGAGCGGGATGCCGTGGAGGGGGGAGATCAGGTGGTCGTGCCGGACGATTTGATGGCGTGCGTGCCCGAGCGCCCGCAACGACTGGCGCATCGAGGAGGCACCGGGATTTTCCCAGATCGCCTTCTCCACGTTGACGATCGGCTGGACGAGGGCGATGAAGCGGAAATCGCTTTCCAGAAAGGAGAGCAGGGCGCCGGTCCAGCCGCCGTAGCTGGTCCCGACGATGGCGAACTCGCGCGTGCCCCGCGCCCGGAAGAGGGCCATCAACTGGCGCAGCTCGACGACCGCCTGGCGGAGCCCCTCGGCATTGCGCACGAGGTCGGCGGTGATCGCCAGCTCGCCGTTCAGCGTCGATTTCGGGGTGCGGGAATAATGGTAGGGGAGGTGGGGGAAAGCGACCGACCACCCGCGCTTGTTGAACGTGGCCGCCACCCGCCGGTAGCCCACGTCGCTGGCGCTCATCAGGGCGTGGAGCAGAAGGAGCACCGGGGCACCTTTTCTTTCGGCGGGATAAAACCGGACCCGCGCACGGTCGTTTTCGGGGAACCCGCTCGGGAGCGGCGTGTCCCACGCAATCCACCCGTCGCGCTGCCGGAGATGCGTGGCCGGAGGCACGTGGTAGAATTCTTCGCGGGTCATCGGCGAAAACGTGTCGAGGTAGTCCTCCAGTTCCTTTTTCGTCGAACTGTCCGCCCTGCGCCGCCATTGCAGGACGTTCATCATGCCGCACATCGCGCCATCCATCCCCCACGAGGCGGCTTTTCCCACGAGCCTTCTCATGCCTCGGCCATCCTTTCGCGGGGGGAGTGCGGGAGGTCGTTTTCGCCGAGCCCGCACTCGCGGACGAGGTCGTCCTTCAAGCGAATGATCGCGGCGGCCAGGTCCGCGCGCATCTGCTCGCGAGCAGCGCTGCGGGATTTCACAGCCGGCGGATCGATCGCCTCGCCGACGGCGATGAAGACCTTCGCCCTCCGCCACGGGAGCCAGTTTTTCGCGTTGTAAAGGCGCTCGCTGCCGAGGATGACCACCGGGACAATCGGGCAGCCGGCATGCACGGCCAGCATGACAGCCCCGTCGCGGACCGGCGCCCCCGCGAGCAGGGATCGTGCGCCATCGCGGATGCCGCCCTCGGGAAAGACCCCGATCACGCGCCCGGCGGACAGCCGCCGGAGCGCCTCGCGCAGCGCGTGGCGGTCGTCGCCGCCGCGGTCCACCGGAATGACATCGAGCCACCCGAACCCGGCCTTCGACCACCCGGTCGCAAAAAGCTCGGACATCGCGATCCAGTCGATCTTGCGCGGGAACCATCCGCTCAAAAACGGCGGGTCGAAATGGCTGATGTGATTCGAGGCCATGACGAATGCCCCGCGCGGAGGTTCGTGGAAAGTGACCACCGTCACCCGCGCACCGACCGTCAGCAGACCGCGCAGCGAACCGACGATCAGGCAGTAGAAAACGAGGTGGAAAAACGAGGTGCTCAAGCCGGACGCGAAGCTAGCGGATGATCCCCGGTCGCGCCACTGGGAATCTCAGGGCAAACGCATTAAAGTTCAGTCCTTTTGGGAGCGCGCAATACTCATTTCGCGCGGCACTATTGCTGGGGAGCACACGCGACCCGCGTGTGGAGGTCGGCGACTCGCCGACCGGATCGACTTCCAGAACAAAACGAGTGAACGGCGAGTCGCCATTCACGACACGCGGGTCGCGTGTGTTCCCCAGCAGGAAGCGGCCAGACCACGCGCTTTTTCATGCGTTTGCCCCCCCCTCAGCCTTCGATCCCCACGGCGCGGAACTTGTCCTCGACATGCCGGAAGTGGCGCTCGGGAGCGCAGGCGTTTTCGATGTCGGAGGTGCTGAGGTGCTTGGAGACCGTGGGTTCGTCGGCGAGGTTTTTCGCGAGCCCGCCGCCGTCCTTCCAGGTTTTCATGGCCGCCCGCTGCACGGCCTCGTAGGCCTCCTTGCGGTCGAGGCCTTTTTCCGTGAGCATGAGGAGGGCGGACTGGCTGGCGTAGAGGCCGCCTGTGAGCTCCATGTTGCGCTTCATGTTGTCCGGATAAACGAGGAGTTTCGCGACGAGTTTGGTGAGCGTCACGAGCATGTAATCGAGCAGCGTGCAACTGTCGGGGAGGATGATCCGCTCGACCGAGCTGTGGCTGATGTCCCGCTCGTGCCAGAGCGCCACATTTTCCAGGGCGGCCATGGAATTGCCGCGGATCACGCGGGCCAGCCCGCTGAGGCGCTCGCCGGTGATCGGGTTCCGCTTGTGGGGCATGGCCGAGCTGCCTTTCTGTCCGGGGCTGAAATATTCCTCGACCTCCAAAACCTCGGTGCGCTGGAGGTGGCGGAATTCCGTCGCCCAGCGGTCCACGCTCGACGCGACCAGCGCCAGCGTCGTCATGAACTCGGCATGGCGGTCGCGCTGGATGACCTGCGTCGAGAGGGCTGCGGGCTTCAGGCCGAGCTTTTCACAGACCGATTTTTCGACCCGCGGGTCGAGGTGGGCATGGGTGCCGACCGCGCCGCTGATTTTGCCCACCCGGATCCGCTCGCGCGTCTGCTCGAGGCGTTCGAGGGCGCGCGAAAACTCGTCATACATCAGGGCCAGCTTGAGGCCGAACGTGATCGGCTCGGCGTGGATCCCGTGGCTGCGCCCGATCATCGGGGTGAATTTGTGCTCGACCGCCCGTTTCGCCACCGCCTCGCGGAGAATCCGGATGTCGCGCGCCAGGATGTCGCTGGATTCCAGCATCTGGACGGCGAGCGTCGTGTCGAGGAGGTCGGAGGATGTCAGCCCCTGGTGGATCCAGCGTGCGGCCGGGCCGACTCTCGAGGCCACATCTTCCAGGAACGCGATGACATCGTGGTTCGTCCGCTTCTCGATCTCGAGGACGTTGGCGATGTCGAACGCGCCCTTCGCGCGGATCTGCTCCGCATCCTCGCGCGGGATCTGCCCGATGTCCGCCATCGCCTCGCAGGCGAGCGTCTCGATCTCGAGCCAGATTTCAAGTTTGCGCTGGTCGGTCCAAACGGACCGCATTTCGGGAAGGCTGTATCGTTCGATCATGGGCAGGTAAAAACCGGATGTCTGATTAGGCAGGAATCGATTTTTTTGACAGGATCAATTCACCGCGAGCCCGAAATACCGTTTGGCGTTTTCGAAGCAGACGCCTCGCACGAGGCCGGCGAGGAGACCCATGTCGCGGGGGAGTTCGCCGCGGTCGGCCTCGGTGCCGATGAGGTTGCAAAGGACCCTGCGGAAGTATTCGTGGCGGGGATACGAGAGGAAGCTGCGCGAGTCGGTGAGCATCCCGACGAACCGGGACAGCAGGCCGAGATTCGAGAGCGCGTTGAGCTGCCACTCCATCGCTTCTTTCTGGTCGAGGAACCACCACCCGCTCCCGAACTGGATTTTGCCCGCGACCGAGCCGTCCTGGAAATTTCCGGCCATCGTTCCGATCAGGTAGTTGTCCGCGGGGTTGAGGTTGTAGAGGATCGTTTTCGGGAGCTCGTCGGTTTGGTCGAGCGCGTCGAGGTAGCGGGCGAGCGACCCAGCCTGCGGCCAGTCGCCGATGGAATCGAACCCGGTGTCCGGCCCGACAGCCTTCAGTAGGCGGGAGTTGTTGTTTCTCTGCGCGCCGAGGTGGAGCTGCTTCACCCAGCCGCGCCGGGCGTCCTGCCGCCCGAAAAAGATCATGAGAAATGCCGCGAACGCCTGTTGCTCCGCGCCGGTGACCGGCTTGCGGTCGCGCGCCTTCGCGTAGATCGCCGCGGCCTCGCCGGACGTGCAGGGATCCCCGAAACAATGCGGGAGCCCGTGGTCGGACAGCCGGCCTCCGTTCTCGTGAAAAAACGCATGCCGGTTGTCCAGCGCATCCAGGAAATCGCTGAAGGTCGCGCAGCCCGAGCCGGTTACCGCGCAGAGTTTTTCCAGCCACGGCCCGAAAACCTCCGGCTGGTTGACGGCGAGCGCCTTGTCCGGACGGAACGTGGGGTAAACCTTTGTCGTGAGCGTGCCGTCCTCGCGGATCCGGCGGTGGTGTTCGAGGCTGTCCGTCGGATCGTCGGTCGTGCAGACCACCGCCACGTTGCTCCGCTCGAGGAGCCCGCGCACGGAGAACTCCGGGGCCGCGAGTTTTTCGTTCGCGCGCTCCCAGACCTCGTCGGCCGTGGATTCGTCCAGGAGCAGGTCGATATCAAAATACCGCAGCAGTTCGAGATGGGTCCAGTGGTGGAGAGGATTCCGCAAGGTGAAGGGAACCGTCCGGGCCCAGGCATCGAATTTTTCGCGCGGTGCCGCATCCCCGGTGCAGAACCGTTCCGCGATGCCGTTCGTGCGCATCGCGCGCCATTTGTAGTGGTCGCCCGCGAGCCAGATCTCGAAAAGATTCTCGAAGCGCCTGTCACCGGCGATTTGATCCGGCGGGAGGTGGGTGTGGTAGTCGAAAACCGGCAGGGCCGCCGCCGTTCCGTGGTAGAGTTCGCGGGCGGTGGGCGAGTGGAGCAGGAAATCTTCCGTGATGTAAGTTTTCACCGCCCCATCATCCCTTCGAGCCCCGCCCATGGCAACCCGGATCCTCCTGATTTTCCAGTCTGTCCGCCGGGGCTTGTCTGCCGGTCGGATTTCCGGCAGAGTCCCCGCCATGCGCGATCCATTTCTGCAGGCGGCGGTTGACGAGGCAAAAAAGGGGCTCGCCGAGGGCGGTATTCCGATCGGATCGGTGATCGTCCATCAAGGAAAGATCATCGGGCGCGGGCACAACATGCGCGTGCAAATGGGCAACCCGCTCCTGCACGGCGAGATGAGCGCGTTCCAAGACGCGGGGCGGCAGCCCGCTTCCATTTACCGCGATTGCGTCCTCTATACCACGCTGTCCCCGTGTCCCATGTGCAGCGGAACCGCCCTCCTTTACAAAATCCCCCGGGTGGTCATCGGGGAAAATGCCACGTTTCGCGGGGCGGAAGACTGGTTGCGCCAAAGCGGGGTGGAACTGCTGGTTCTCCAGGATCCAGAGTGCGTCCAGATGATGGAAGATTTCATCGCTGCGCACCCGGTTCTCTGGAACGAGGACATCGCGGAATAAATTCGTGCAACAATTTTGCGCGGCGTGATTGACAGGCGGGCAACAATTTGTGAATATCCCCCCCGCTGCAACCAAGCCGCTCCTTAACCCACTCCGAACAGAATATGGCCGAACCCAAGAAGGAAACTGTAAGAATCGTTCTCCCCGCGCGACGTGATGGATCCCCCGTCACTTCCAGTCCGAGGGAAACGGCAATGATCAACCTCCCGCCCAGACCCGTTCCGGTGCCGGGTAAATCCTCTGCTGTTCCTCCACCTCCTGTCGTTCCTGCGGGGTTGAAGCCTCCCGGTCCGATGCCTGGAATTCCGGCTGCTCCGAAGCCCCCGTCAGTTCCCGCGATTCCTTCGATCCCCAAGCCGCCATCTGCTGCGGGATCGCTCGTTCCGCCGGTGCCGCCGGCAGCGCCGTCTTTCCCGAAGCCACCATCGGCAACCATTCCTCCAATGGCACCCAAGCCGCCGGTCGTCCCGCCATCTACGGTGCCCCCGTCGTCCCCTCCGGCCAGGCCGGCTGGTCCCGATTCGGCGACAATGAAACTCCCGACTCCCCCGTCGTCGGCTCCGGTGCCGCCGGTGGCTCCCGCCCCGCTTCAGGCCGAAGTCAAAAAAGAGACCGCAAAAGTGCCGCCATCCACGCCCGGCGCAAAAGTTCTGCCCCAGGCAACGGTCCAGCTTCAGAAGAAACCCGATCCTTCCGCGTCCAAATCCGTGTCCACGATGTCCGTCGTCGTCCCTCCAGGGGAAGGCGCATCCGGAGATTTGAACCCCGTTATCGGGATCGCGGCGCTCGTTTTGGCGCTGGCATCGCTCGCGATGCAGGTGTGGATGTTCATCAGCTAAATTTTCAACGGCAAATCCTCCGTCCATTTCCCATGTCCAGCCCACACGTCACCGAACTGAAAGACACCGACTTCGAATCCTTCATCAAGGACGCCACCACGCCGGTGCTCTTGGATTTCTGGGCCACGTGGTGCGCCCCCTGCCGGATGCTGACCCCGGTTGTCGAGGAAATCGCCGCAGAAAATGCCGGCAAGTTCACCGTCGCCAAAGTGAATGTCGATGATTGCCCGGCCGCCTCGGCCCAGTTCGGCATCAAAAGCATCCCGACGCTGATCTTCTTCAAAGGCGGCGAAAAAAAAGACCAGACTGTCGGGGTTTCGGGAAAGGCGGATATCGTCCGCCGCCTCGAAGCTCTCGTCTGACGCGATGTTTGGCAGGGCGGATTGCCCGGTTGTCGAGGCAGCCGAAGCGCAGCTGAGACAGCTTGCCGAAGGCAACCCGCAGGGCAAGCGCAGCGCGGCAATTCTGCCAACCGCCAGTTTGAATATCCAACAGGCCCTTGGCGCAAGGGCCGCAGGCTTTTCTACGCCCGAAAACGGCGATTCTTGTAGAGGAATTCTGAAAGAATTTCTCAATCGCGGTTTCCGGGCTAAGTCTTCTGCTCGCCCGCATACACACTTTGAAGTCTGGGGCCGCGAGCGTCTGGGGAACGCACCCCTCTCCGCGCTTTCACGTGAGATTTCCGGGCTAGACAATCCGCTTGGCGGTCTCCACTGCCATCGTGGGATGGATTTTCTTTTTCCAAGCATCTCCCGATGAAAATCTCCGCTGTCACTCTTCTCGCTGCTGCTGCTCTCACCTCCTGCGGCAGGACTGCCCCGCAGAATTCCGTCGCCGCGCCGCCCGTGCCGGTCGAGGTTGCTGCGGCCGAGACGCGAAATATGCCGGTCGAGATGAAAGCCATCGGCGCGGTCGAGCCCATCGCTTCGGTGCAGCTCAAATCAAAAGTGCAGGGCGAGATCCTTGAAGTGCATTTTGCAGACGGCGCGCAGGTGAAGGCCGGAGACCCGCTGTTCAGCATCGATCCGCGCCCGTTCCAAGCCGCTTTGAAGCGGGCCGAGGCCAATCTCTCGATCGCCCGCTTTGCCGCCGCCAACGCCGTCGAGCAGGCCGACCGCTACAGCGCGCTCATCAAAAGCGGCGTGGCCTCGAAAGAACAGACATCCCAGATCCTCTCGACCGCCGATTCGCAAAAATCCGGGCTTGCCGCGCGCCAGGCCGATGTGGACGAGGCCCAGCTCTCCATCGATTGGTCTCAGGTCCGGGCGCCGATCTCCGGGCGCGCCGGGGTCGCGTTGCTCAAGGCCGGCAACATCGCCCAGCCGAACGTGGACACCCTCGCGGTCATCAACCAGATGCAGCCGATTTATGTCGCCTTCTCGCTTCCGGAAAACTCCCTCGCCGATGTCCGGAAGTGGATGAACAAAACCAAGGCGTCCGTCAGCGCCTACGACCCGGATTCCGGGAAGCTTCTGGGCACGGGCGAGCTGACATTTGTGGACAATGCGGTGGACCGCACCTCGGGCATGGTCGCATTCAAAGCCACCTTCCCGAACGCCGATGAAAGCCTCTGGCCCGGCCAGTTTGTGGATGTCACCGTCAAGCTCGCCGAGGAGCCGGATGCGATCGTCATCCCCGCCGCCGCCATCATGGAGGGACAGCAGGGCGCGCAGGTTTTTGTCGTCGCCGGCGACATCGCCGAGCTGCGCAAGGTCGAGGTCGAGCGCTCGCTCAACGGCCTCGCCATCATCAAGGATGGGCTCCGGCCCGGCGAGATTGTCATCACGACCGGACAGCTTCGCGTCAACTCCGGCGGCAGGGTCAGCGTCAAGCCCGCCCCCGCCGCCCCGGAGCCGGCCCCGAGATGAACCCGACCGACCTCTTTGTCCGCCGCCCGATCGCGACGGCGCTCGTCATGGCGTCGATTCTCGGGGCCGGGGTGCTCGCGTATTTCCAGCTTCCGGTCAGCGATCTTCCGAGCGTGGATTTTCCGACGATCACCGTTTCCGCCACCCTCCCGGGGGCAAGTCCCGAGACCGTCGCCTCGTCGGTGGCGCTGCCGCTGGAGAAGAAGTTTTCGACGATTGCCGGGGTCGATTCCATGACCTCGACCAGCGCGCTCGGCTCGACCACGATCACGATCCAGTTCGATCTCTCCCGGGACATCGATGCCGCCGCTCAGGACGTGCAGGCCGCGATTTCGCAGGCCCAGAAGGATCTGCCGTTGGATATGCCGGCACCCCCTTCGTTCCGGAAAACGAATCCGGCCGACCAGCCGATCCTCCTGCTCGCGGCGCACTCGGATTCGCTCCCCTTCAGCAAGGTGGACGAATACGCCGACACGCTCATCGCGCAGCGGCTTTCCACCGTCCTCGGGGTCGCCCAGATCGACATCTACGGCTCGCAGAAATTTGCCGTGCGCGTGAAGGTCGATCCGCGCGAGCTGGCGACCCGCGGGATCGGGATCGACGAGGTCGAGAGCGCTGTCGCCGAGGCGAACTCGAACGCCGCCACCGGCCAGCTCGACACCGGCGTCAAGTCCCGGACGATCGAGGCCACCGGCCAGGTCACGCGGGCTGAGGATTTCCGCGAGCTCATCGTGAGCTACCGCGACGGCTTTCCGGTCCGCCTCAAACAGATCGCCACCGTCCTCAATAGCGTCGAGGACGACAAGAACCTCGGCTGGTATAACCAGTCGCGCGGCATTGTCCTCGCCATCCAGCGCCAGCCCGGCGCGAACACGGTCGCCGTGATCGACCGCATCCGGGAACTTCTCCCCGGCTACAAATCCCAGCTCCCCGGCGGGATGAAGCTCGACATCCTCTACGACCGCTCCCTGTCGATCCGCCAGTCGCTGCACGACATCGAGTTCACGCTGCTTCTGGCCGTCGTGCTGGTGGTGCTGGTGATTTTTATTTTTCTGCGGAACGTGCGCGCCACGCTCATCCCGAGCGCGGCGATCCCGCTCTCGATCATCGGCACGTTCGGGGGCATGTATCTCCTCGGATTCAGCGTGAACAATTTCTCGCTCATGGCCCTCATTCTGGCCGTCGGGTTCGTCGTGGACGACGCCATCGTCGTCCTCGAAAATATCGTCCGCCACATCGAGCACGGGGAAACGCCGATGGAGGCCGCGCTCAAGGGCGGCCGCGAGATCGGCTTCACGATCCTCTCCATGACGCTCTCGCTGGCCGCGGTGTTTATTCCCGTGCTGTTCATGGGGGGGATCCTCGGGCGTCTGCTCAAGGAGTTCGCCGTGACGATCGCCATCGCGATCCTCATCTCCGGCGCGATCTCGCTTTCCCTCACGCCCATGCTGTGCAGCCGGTTTCTCAAGCAGGTCCACGGCACCAGCAACAATTTTCTTTTCCGCTGGTCCGAGAGCATTTTCGCCGCCGTGCTCTCCGGCTACGAGAGGACCCTGCGCGTCGCGATGCGGCACCATCTGGTCGTCAGCGCCGCCGCGCTCGCTCTGGCGGCTGCGACCGTTTGGCTCTTCGTGGCGGTGCCGAAGGGTTTTCTTCCCAACGACGACGCCAACAGGATCACGATCAGCACCGAGGCCGAGCAGGGGGTTTCGTTTGACAAGCTGATCTCCCTCCAGCAGCAGGCCGCCGCGATTGTCGCGAAGAACCCGTATATCGAGGGCTACATGTCGCGCATCGGCGGCGGATCGAGCGCGAACACCGGAAACACCGGACGGCTCATGCTCAGCCTCAAACCCCGCAGCGAGCGCCCGCCGATCGACGACATCGTCCGCGAGCTCCGCAAAGATCTCGCCGGCATTCCCGGGCTGAAGGTCTTCCCGCAGAACCCCCCGACGATCCGCATCGGAGGGATGCAGACCAAGAGCCTCTACCAGTTTACGCTCTTCGGCCCGGACCTCGACCAGCTCTATCTCGCCGCCGCCAAAATGGAGAAGCGCATGCGCGGGCTGCCCGGCATCGTCGATGTCACCACCGACCTCCAGATCACGAGCCCCCAGATCCTTGTGGATATCAACCGCGACAAGGCCTCGACGCTCGGCGTCAGCGCGGCGCAGATCGAGCGCGCCCTCGGCAGCGCCTACGGTGCGCGCCAGATCTCGACGATCTACACCTCGAACAACCAATACCACGTCATCATCGAGGCCGAGGACGATTTCAAACGCGAGGCCGCCGATCTTTCCCGGCTCTACGTGCGTTCGAGCAGCGGCAGGCTTGTCTCCCTCGACGCCGTCGCCAAATTCAAGACCCAGGTCGGCCCGCTCACCGTCCAGCATCTCGGCCAGCTTCCTGCCGTGACACTTTCCTTCGATCTCGCCAAGGGCACATCGCTCGGCGACGTCGTCCCGGTGATCCAGCGGATCGCGCGCGACGAGCTCGACGAGCGGATCGGCAGCCAGTTCCAGGGAGCCGCGCAGGCGTTCCAATCCTCGCTCGGAAATCTCGGCCTCCTCCTCCTCATGGCGGTCCTCGTCATCTACATCATCCTGGGCATCCTCTACGAAAGCTTCGTCCACCCGCTCACGATCCTCTCCGGCCTCCCGTCCGCCGGCTTCGGGGCGCTGCTGACGCTCTACCTCTTCGGCATGGAGCTGAACGTTTACGGGTTCGTCGGCCTGCTCATGCTTATCGGCATCGTGAAAAAGAACGCGATCATGATGATCGATTTCGCGCTCGACGCGCAGCGCCGCGACAGCAAGCCTCCCGCCACGGCGATCTTCGAGGCCTGCCTCGTCCGCTTTCGACCGATCATGATGACCACGATGGCCGCCATGATGGGAACCCTGCCGATCGCCCTCGGGCTGGGTGCCGGGGGCGACGTGCGCCAGCCGCTCGGCCTCTCGGTCGTCGGTGGGCTCATCTTCTCCCAGCTCGTCACCCTCTACATCACGCCGATCGTTTACCTCTACATGGAGAGGCTGCAAAAATGGCTCGGAAAAAAGCGGGGAACATCGCTCCAGCCGGTGCCGGCCGCCACCGCCTGAGACAAACTCGCGATATCTTGGCGACAAAATGGGAGAGTTGGGGCAGGTTCCCCGCATGTTACGTCATTTGATCGCGGTGTTGGTTTTTGTTTCCATGATGCCGTTCGCGCGGGCGTGGGATCCGCTGGGACACATGCTCACGATGAAGATCGCGTATAACGGGCTGACCCCCAAGGCGCGTGCAGAACTCGACGCGGCGGTCGCGCGGTTCAACGCGAAAGCAAACCCGGACGCTCCCTACGATGCCGTGACAGCGGCGTGCTGGATGGACGACGTGAGGGGAAGCACGAAGGAGTTCAACGAGTGGCATTATGTGGATCTGCCGTTCACTCGCGAAGGGATGCCGATTCCGGAGGGAACACGCGAGAAGCCGGATGCGATCTGGGCGCTCGGACGGTGCGAGGACATCGTCAAAGGCGGAGCGGAGGAGCCGGGGATCGACCGTGACCAGGCCTTGGTGATGCTGCTGCACCTCGCCGGGGATATCCACCAGCCGCTCCATGCGACCGAGCACCACGACTTCGGTGGCAACCGGCTTCAAATTGCCAACCTGAAGGATGTCGAGGCGGACCTGCTTTTCTCGAAGGGCGGCAACCTCCACTTTTTCTGGGATAGCGCGTATCGGCGCGAGTTCCGGGACGGGGAGGCAGGCGTGTCCTATTTTGCGCCGCTCTTCGCGCGCCTCACGCCGGTCGCGGGTCATCGGGACGCCCGAAAGATTGTGGATCGCGAGGCGGCCGCACTCGAGAAAAAATTCCCGCCGGAATCGTTTGGCGATGTCAAGAGCGGCGACCCGGCCGCATGGGCGCTCGAGAGCCATGCCCTCGGCTACGACCTCGCCTACGGAAAACTTCCCGCCGGCAAACCGGCCGTGCTGGACAAGGACTATGTCGAGGCTTCGCGGGCCTGCGCCGAAAAACGCATCGCGCTCGCTGGCTACCGGATCGCGGCGCTGCTGAACCGACTCCTCGATCCGTCGGGGAAATAAATGCCGCCCGTCGCACAATGGAATGCCGCAATGCCTCAGCCCGCCGGACATGACAACCTACATCCTTGATGGCATTTGGGGCGGGCATTCCCGCTGGGAACTCCTGCGCTGCCGCATCGAAAAAGCTATCGGTCCCTGCCGGATCTGGCGCTACGACAATTCCGGGCTCACATCGCTTGAAAAAGCCGGCGCCGATCTGCGCGAGGAATTGCATGGAATAGATGGCCCACTCAACCTGGTCGGCTACAGCATGGGCGGACTCGTCATCCGCGAGTCCTTGCGGGAGGCGCACGCCCTGCCGGTCCGGCGCGCGGTTTTCCTGCACTGCCCGCACCGGGGATCGCTGGCCGCACACGCGTTCGGGCTTCCGGCCTGCCGGGAGATGAGGCCGGGAAGCAGCTTCCTTTCAAGGCTGGAGGAGGCGCCCTGGAAAATCCCGACGCTGGCGACATGGTGTGCCCTCGACGCGGTCGTCGTGCCCGGCGCATCCGCCCGATGGAAGCATGCGGGCACGACCGTCCAGAGCCTCATCCCCGCCCATGCGTGGCCCGTGATCTCTCCGGGAATCCACACGGCCGTCATCCGGTTCCTGCAGGAACCTGTCTAACAGTTGAAAAGAAATCCCGGGTCCAGCGGGACTTTGACGGTTTTTCCCGAGCGGGATTCCAATTCGACCGAGCGGCCGTTTTTTCCTTCGCGGATGTGAAGGACTTCGTCGAATCCTCCGGGAATCGGGGCGACGGCCATGATCGAATTGACGGAGACGCTGGTGTCGGGGGCGAAGTCGAGACACGTCGGAATCCCCGCCTTGCTGAGCGGGTTGGGCCGGACGGATTCCGCGTGGCCGTGGTGGAAGTTGGAGGTGACATCCTCGACGCCGATGACCCCGCGGTGCCTTCCGCTCCACGGCGGATAATGGCGGCCGCCGTTCGACATCCAGAAGATCGTCGAGCGCAGGACGCGAGGGTCTTTGAGCGAAAACCAGACCCAGCCTTGCTCGGCGACGACGGCCGCCGTCCATGCGAACGGCAGCGAGGGATCGGAAACGAGCATGACCAGATCCTCGAACCCCTCGCGCGCCGGATAGACGGAGAGGTCGGCTTTTCCTCCATCGGCCTGGGGAACATTTTTGAGGGACGAGAAGGGCGCGCCTTTTTTCAAGCGCGAGTATCCGCCTTCCGTGGCATTCTCGAACTGCCCGGGAAACACCTGCCCGCGAACAAACGCGCTGGTGCTGATCCGCGCGCTTCCCTGCTTCGGGAAGTGGAGCATGGCGTGGTATCCCACCGGCATCCGGCCCGACAAGCCGGCGACGAGATGCTTCTGGTAGATCGCGGGATGGCCTTCGATCAGCGAAATGAACTTGTCCACGCGCCCGCGCCGGATTTTTGTGCGGAGCGAGAAATGGAGGACGTCCGCGGCGGGCGACGGTTCGCGTCAGCCGAGCGAGAACGAGCTGGCCATTGCGAGATACCAGGGTCGGCATGTGGCCTCGATTGCGAAACGTCTGTTCAGCTGATTGAGGGGCGTGGTGGTGTCGAGTTTGCGTGTGCCCAATCCCGTGCCCGTGCGTTACGCGTGGGGCGATAGCCCGACC
>Ga0118677_10004889_pt1 | contig 24006 bp, 9 predicted proteins | sample AliMusrvi5mmetaG_FD_86154 | JGI IMG/M metagenome (GOLD analysis project Ga0118677, IMG submission 86154)
TCCCCATTCCATGGAGAGGGCTTTCGTCGTGAAATTCCCCTCTCTACGAAGTGGAGAGGGGTTAGGGGTGAGGTAACGAAAATCGCGAACGTAGTGAGCAATATCATATCACAAAAACCTAATTTGCAAACAGCAAAAACAGCGATTTTTTGTTTATTTTGATTTGCTTTTATATATAGTAGTGTGTCTTATTTTTTGTGTTCGATCACAAATGCCGCAAAATGCGGATTTGATGAGAGAACCATACCGGCGATTTGAGAAACGGCAAGTCCGACAATTATTGTACAAGAGGAATTGCCGATTTCGAAAACAGTCGGTGACATATACAAAAATTTATCTCAAAACTAGCTTATCACCTTATGAATTGATTTAGAAAATCATTCTTACGAATATTTATTATCCTCTATGGACTATCCTATCTTTTGCAAAACACTTTTTTTATCGATCGAAGAAAAGTATATGCAGATGATAATCCAAGCACGACGAATATTGTAGCTGTTTTCGTGGACAAAGATATCTACCAAGGCATAAAAACAAATCTAGAACGATATACGACTCAGTACATCCAGAAAAAAATATCCAATAGCAAAGCAGTAGTATTCCCTATAGATACCACGACTATGAAAGCGCATGATATTTCTCAGATGCTAGAAAATATGTACTTCGAGGGACTCAAAGACGAAAGTTCGAAATTGGTAGGGACGATACTTATCGGAAATATTCCGCTTCCTGTAGTAGAAAATAACGGATTCATCTATCCGAGTATCTATCCGTATGTGGATTTCGAACACCAGGAATTCGTCTATGATACGAATAAGAAATTTTTCGTCTACAATAATAATCCCAATGGGCAAGCAGAACTCCGACATGGAATCATAAAATTTGATGGTGTTTCAGAATATAATAGTTTTTTCAATAAAGTCAGAGCATACAAAAACAATCCGACGACATTCATCGATAAAGCCATTTGGTATGAGGACTTTATCGGCCTCAAAAAATATTTCATCGCGGAAAATACGAAGTACTATATCAATAGCCTGATGTTTTCAGAAGATATCGGTTATCACAGATTCACCAATCTTCTGCTCAATACCTTGAAAGACGAACATAACGAAAGTACGCTCAATCTGGGCACTGACCTCAAAAATGATCTCCAATACACGACAGATCCTGATCTACAATCATATGCAAACGATATAGCCGACAGAAACGATCAAGCCAACACGCTCTCGCAGCAATTCACTTCAGCTATGCCGACGCTTACCCTCAAAAAAGCCACGCAAGAAATGTTCAAAGGCTATGACGGACTCGTGAGTTCACAATTCCTTTCAAAAATAAAAGACAATGTATCTTGACTTGCGAGACGATATAAGACGACCCAAGGAGCAACTTTCACTGACTACAGTTCGCTTACCGACAAAATAGCACAAAAAGATAATCGATTGCTTGGAGATAGTGATAATACTATTCAACCATTGCTTATTCAGATGAATGATTTCTTGGAAAGCGGATTGAATACCAAGATAGAACAGGAAAAATATTATATGACGATACCGATTCCTGTAAGCGAATTAGATTTCAAAGGAGAACAAAGATGAATAGTACCGCCAAAGAAATGTGTATGGTCTACCTATAATTATTATGAGAATTATTTCTTCGGAAAAAACGCAAACGAAGTCACTAGTGCAGGAGATACGAGTATCTATAAATGAACGTATCAAAATCTCAGCACTATCTCAGGCCAAACTCTTGTTAATCCTCTGCAATCCATAGGTGGATCTTACAAGATATTTTCTACACAAGTGGAAGCGAATAGAGGATATGATATCAATAGTACCCAAGAGGAATTGGCTACCTATGCAGTACTCAAGACAAATAAACAAGAGCTTCGAAAGAGAGATTGTATAATTTCTCTTTTGGGAACGTGTATTCGACGAAAAAGATATCGGAAAGCTGATGATGCAAACGATGGCGATAAATGCTCTATCAATGACACGACCAAACAATGATGATGTGAATCATTGACAGGATTTACAGCAAGATATCGATGAGGAGCTTCGCCGATGAATATCGATTCTACTACACAGAAACTAACGAATTTCAATTATCACGATGCAAAATTCCCTATCTATGATATCGCTGGATCCAAAGCAATAGCTACTGGACAAACAGATGCTAACTCATATTCCGGAGCGATGACGTATACCAATCTCATCCAGGAAAGATTCGGCATCCATGAAAAACAGGAATGACCAAACAATATCAATTATCTAATGAATTTCCCATATTTAAATGGAATCGATCTCAAATTTACGAATCAGATCGTAAGCAATACCGATCTTGCACATCCTCATCGAACCTACAATACGCCCAAAACGTATGACCAAACAAATTTCTTTACACAATTTACTCTCAATCCCTATCATACGATCAATGCAGGCAAAGCAGTGATGTATACCTTTACACCTGGTTTTTGTGGAGGAGAAGGAAATATCTATACCTACAAAACTATCGACTCTAGAGTGGTAAATATCTCACCAACCCGAGATCAGATCTCCGATACGGATTTTTATAAATTCCAAAATCCATCAGATCTCTCTACGTTTTATACCAACGTCATGACAGATCTCTCGGAAATCAAAGCGGATATCATAAACAAGAATATTGAATTTAGCGGAGCAAATAATTTGGATATCACCGGAGTAACAGCAAATCTAAGTCAATTGAAAAACAGCATAACTACCTACAACAATGGGGTGCAGCAGATCATCACCTTTATTCCGCTCTCACTCTTGTGATACAATGCATCGCAGATAACACAACTAGCAGAGACACGGAGCGGCAACAACATCAACCAGACAAAAAGTAATGAAATGGCGGGCAGGATAGAAAAGATAAATGAATGACTGGAGTGATTATCAAGCTTTATGGAAAATCTCAGTATCAACGAAGTGACATTGGCATTCAACGATATCATCCAGTCAGAAAGATTCAAAAACCAGAATGTAGAGATCCTCGATTCATGGAAAAACAATATTACGGCTAATTTAGATTACATAACCGCTAACGTAAATACGCTCAAATCGACCTTTATCAATGCACAAAATATCTACAACTCGATAGGACAGTTGCATAATAATATTCTCCTTCTGCAGGGACAGAGGACAGGGATAGCAGCATTACAATTAGGAAATGGATGTACAACAAGCTATTACAAACCAATCTGTGATGTGTTGGACAATATTATTACTACATTGCAAAGCAATCTCACAGACATCAATGATAAGATTACCAAGATCCATCAATATCAATGAGACGATGGACAGGTGCAGCCATTTGTAGAGATCATCCAATCATTTTCTGCTCCTGCCGTAGCTGACGAAATCATGCAAACCAAGACGACCATGAATACGTTTGCTATTTCCACTGATCCTGATAAGAAAGAAAAAAAGAAAGGAATGAATCTGGCAACTCAAGACAGACCGATCGATAACATCAGAAATATAACCTTTCAAGGTATCGGTTGAGATCAGGTAAGATTAGACTATCCAAATCTTTATGAAGTAGAAGTATATAAAAAGGTTTGAGATAAACTTATCCTGAAAACAACAGAAGAGATTAGAAGTGCAATTAAAGCATATCTAACAGGTAAAGCATTAGAATACAACACGATATTAAATACACAACGACAAAATAGAACGGCATATCACACACCATTAGCCGCTCAGTTTAACTTCCTTGGGTGATATGATGCACTAGCAAATCCAATAGCAAGCATCCACAATTATGGATTAAATCCCATACCTACAGATTACTTTATCACACAATTAGTTAATTATCTCAACACACTAGAAGCAAGTCCAGAATATGGAAAACAAGCTATCTATGGAAAAACAGATGCAACAACTACTGATGACAAACTTGATATGGTAGCTAAATTATTATACTATCAAAATATTACTCGACCAGAGAGAACGCAACAAACGAATGTAACACAAGATATGGGAGAGATCAAAGATAGTTTCGATATCAATCAAAAAATAAGTAACATAGTCACCACTTATCTGACAGAAGGCAGTGATCAAGGGAAGTTCATCACACCGACCTATAACAGTACAGGATATGAGATCGGATATATCAATTCTGATGGTGAAGATTATGTTTCATCGAAACCCACACCAGCGATAATCCAACAGATCCAAAAAGTACAGGAAAACTCAGTCACTAAACCACCAGCAAATGCTTTCGTACAAGCAACTGCAAGTTCTGATATACTGCAAAACGAAGTAAACAATTGTGAATGAGTGGATACCAATGGAAGTGCATTGCTTATTGAATTATCACCACTCTCTTCACCGTGGGCCAAAGCAATGAAATGTCGGGCAAAACAAATATTCAAAAAAATAGATGTCAAAATAGGATTTAATAATGCACTTTGACCGGTATTCGTAGGACTATTACAAGAGATTGGAAGTTGACTAGAAACTGCAGGCAATCAATGGACACAATACGGAGCACAACGAACAGCACCAAACAACAACGATGTAATAAACCAGGCACCGGAAAATCTTACAACAACATTACAGTGATACAATAATTATGCCATAGTAAAAACAGATAAAACTATCATCGGAGTAGACGATACAGGAAATATACAGATCAACATAGGCATGGTTCAGGATATGAAAAATGTTAATGTGAAGATATCATGAACAGGAGATAATTGTTTTGCTATCAGCAGAAATGGACACCTGCTCAGTGATAATATCTGTACGAAAAAAGCACAGGATTTTTATGATCCGAATACCGAACAATCGCTCTTTGAAGCTATTATTAAACAGAAAAAAGCAGGAAGTACTACAGTAAATATTGAGTTCTGTACACCAACAGGTAATGTCTGTATCACCAAACAACAGGTAATAAATATCATCCCCTGACCTATAGAAACAATACAGCTTACCACCCCTGATGATATCGTTATGGAGTGATGACAGATACCATTAGTTGTCACTGCAGCAGATAAGTATGGAAATCCTATAGGACAAAGCATACAAGCATATACTATCAGCGTTCAAACCGGTGAGGGAAAAATCTATGATGGAACAAATGCTGCTACAAGCATCACATTTGATAACTTCACAAATGCACAGTTAATCTACCAGGCTCCAAGCTGAATATCAGACAACAAAGGTATAGTTATCACTATAGCACCAGATCAGTGAAAGCTATTGTGATGAAGTGAATCATGAATGTTGATAAAAACTGTTCAAAAAAGTATTATGGTAGTCAAAGGTAGAGTAACGGTACTTCAGAACAACATCGTTCTCTATCAATCAAACACTACTCAAACACTACAGCCGAATATAAATTTCACATTACCAAGAGATGAATCCGATATCCAATACATCGATAGCGGTGGTGTTCCGCAAATCAAACCAGAAAATATTCCAAGCATTCATATTACCGTCAAAGATAGAAATGGCAATATACTCAACACCGTAGCAAATATTGTAAGCAAGCAAGGACTACTCATCCCATGAACCGTAAATGAAACTTCGGTGATCAGAAATAATCTTCCGATACAGCAAATCACCTTTAGCAGATTCAATGATGCTATCATCAAAGACGGAGCATTGGATATTGCATTATATCCAAGTTTCAAAGCAGGAGATGACACCATCACGATAAATATCCCAGGCATCGATCCAATCAACATCCCGGTGACCGTGAATCCTGGACCAGCAAAAACTGTACTGCTGAAATTAGAAAAAAACAGGATGGATTTTACGACAACGACAGGTAGCAAAGGGACAATCAATGTTGTAGATAGTCGAAATAACAAAGTGACTACAGGGACGATAATCAAATTATGAGTGATCTGACCAGCTGATAGCAGTGTGAATGAATTAATCTATAGCGGAAACGAATATACGTATACACTTACTGCTACAGGTGCAGGAGGTGAAGGATATATCTTTGCATATATCAGAGACAGAGCACTGAATGATCAGACACCGGCGTATGCAAGATTCATCGTACAAGAAAGTATTCTGCCAAAAGAAAAGCTTAACGTGATGTATCTTAATCTCTTTTGAACGGATCGAGGAAATCAACGATGATATTTTTCTGAAAACAATCAAGTGATCAACAGCATTACTGACCAATCAAATAAATTGCTCGCAACGACTACTGAATTAGTCGATCCAAGCAAGATCAAACAGATAGAATACATCATCGATCCAAACGGACAGATCCAAAGTATAAATAATAAAGTAGCGACGCTTACGATACAAGACAAAAAAATTATTGCTCAGATGCCGGAGATTGCAAATATCCACCTCGGAGCAACGACAGATTTCAAAATACAGAAATTTGCCGATAGCGGAGCTATCAGTGGATTCTGAAAAACTACAAACACACTTCTCTACATACCAGAACCGACAGACAGTGTCATCACAAGCAATGAAGCGACAACCACAAAAATAATAATCAACGGTGTAGATGTCATTGATCTGGATAAATGAGGTATAGACCAAAACATCATCATCACTGCTGATAACGAAACAATAGGAGATATGAGCAGTTATACGATGACATATAATACGAAAACGATAGGAAAACTTATGCTGCGAAGCAACAATAGCATTACCGACGATACAGCGAATATTGATCTGCAAGACCCGATCACCTACGGACAAACAACAATCTTCACCCAGTGATCTACCAACACCAAGGGGATAGGAATTTATATCAACGCTAGCGCATTCACCAAACAAGGATATCAATCCATCGAAGATAGTTCAGATGTAATGTGAGGTATTTGATTCACCAGTGATTTCAAAAATGTCTCCAATTTTGCCAATGGAAAATCTGTAGGAGAAGCAACACTGCCATATTGATCACAATTTTTGATAAACTTCTGAGATCCGTTACTTGAAAGAAGAGATAGAAACCCAAATATACCAGATACTGATTTTGATGCATCGATCGGCCAGACCATCTACGCTGATCCTGACAAAACGATATTCAAAGTGCTCCCTATCGATTTCAACAAAGACGGACTCAAAGATTTGCTTGTTGTATATACTGATGGAGTGATAAAACTAGTGAAAAATTATTGATGAACCGATCCATATAAGAACATGCAAGAGCTTATGATCATTGCAGAGCCGATCAAAGATATAAAAATAGGCGATGTAGACGGAAATGGCTACGATGATATTTTTATCATCACCACGAATAATAAAGGAATAGTATATCTGAATAATAAATGAATTTTCGCTGTAGATGGAAAGAATGTTTGTCTCAACGTAAACGCAGAACCGGATATGACTAATCCTACACCGGAAGACTTTTCAAATATAAAGCAAATGGTGGTTGAAGATATGGATCATGATGGTAAATTGGATATTGTTACCAATGACAATTTCGGTGATGTGAAAATATTCTATGGAGGCAGTACAAACAATGGAGCGAATTATCTTTCTTCAGTCACATGAATCTGTGATAGCAACCGATACACCAGACAAAAGAATAATTACAAGATCATCAAGCGTTTTGGTGTCAAAGTAAATAGTAATCGATATATCCAAGACAGCAGTTTAGTCCATCGGAAAGGAGAAATACCACCAGCTGAATGAACTCAAGAAGAAATAGATACAAATGCACCGGATACTACAGCGAACATGTCAGACACAGAGATGACTGCACTCAAAGATCAGTCCATCAATGATATGAAGAACATGGTTACCGACACAGATAAGTATATAGCCTCCGGAGCAGCGCAATTAGCTTTCACGGACAATCCACTGAGCACATCACCAGTATATGAATCACTTCCTCCGGACCAAATTTCATATCTCCCTATCAATGAATCCAACGATGCTGTCAGTATCTACAAAGAATATGCAGACATAAACGGCTGAGTATTGAGAGATGGTGATGAAGTCGCAATCAAGACCACAATCATTTCCAAAAAGAATAATAATAAACTGACCTATATCGATCAATTGCAATGACCATGGAAGATAGCAAAAGATGGAGACAACAAAATAAGCTCGTTCGTCTTTACTGCAGGAGATAGCTGATGAGTACTCATAGACCGAAACGGACCGGAAGGATATCAATTTGTTATGGACAACATCCAGCTCGATTCCGGAGCGATACTAAGCTTTTCCTATACCGTGAAATATACTGCGCAAAACTCAGTCATAAGCATGGACGTAAAAGATCAGGATCTTTTGAAAGAGCATAAATACAAAGACACCTATGCAGATATTTCAGTGAATATGACGGACTCCTGTCAAAAGAATAGATGGATATTTTTCAATGAAAAGGTAGGAGATAAAAGATCGTACGAGCAAATCTATGATGATATCCAGGAAGAAATGAATGTATATAATATTTGAGCAAAAATAGACACGGAAAATACGATAAATTCAACAATAGATCAGATAGCAAATGTGAATAGTCTGGACAGTCTTTCTACGGTACCAGGGATGGACAATTTAGAACCACGAAGCACAAAAAATATCCTCAATATGATCTGACAAGGAATTGGACAATGAGGAATAAATGTAAATACTAGCTTCATCGATGATGCAACAAGCAATGTTTCCAAAAAAATGGATACCGTCTTGCAGTGACTCTGCCAATGATTCAAGATAGGATGTAGCGGTATACCAGTACCATACAATGAAGCGTTCCTGGCGCCGGGTGATTATCATATTTTCTGATGTGTACCAAAAGCACCTAATCCGCTCTATCCACTGTTCAATGAATTAAACAGAACTATAGGAAGAGGAATTCCTGTACTAACAATTCCAGGAAACCGGCCATCGCCAGTAGGATATCTTCCTATTCCAGGAATATTCTGACTTCCGTTCAAAGGACTAACCGATGGATATCTTTTGGGACTAAAATGATGAACATTTCCATCACAATTTAGACTCTATATGGTACCTACACTTACCCTTGGATTAGGGATAGCGATGTGTTTTGGTCCTTATACGGTCGCATCAGCGATTCCAAAACCATTCAGAGACCTGTGAGGAAACTGTATCGTTTTTGCCATACCATCACTGACAAGCTGTTGAGGCAATACCACTACAGGAAGCATAGGTCAGCCACAAAAAGAAAGCCTAGGTTCAAGCATGGTTGCCGCAGCTGGCGTAGGAACATGTAACAATCCGCCTAAAATAGGTAACACGATAGTCTTTGCAGGAGATACCAATACCGTAGAAACAGCAAGTTCGCCATTCCAGATCGTCGCAGCAGGATCTAGTGAAAACGATCCTCCCTACTCTGCAGCGATTCCGCAAGGAAATTTCTGAGGACTGATACAAATGGATCAGGATCCGATACCAGTGTCGGCAACTGAAGATTATGGCAATGCAACAGATCAATTGAAAGAAGGATTCTCGCTTGAAAAATGAGAAAAGATAGACCTCAAAGTTGTAGGAGCAAAAAAAAAGTGATTAGTTCAATGTCTCGTCAAAGATTGGATGACCAAACAAGAACAATATATCCAAAACAATCTGACCAAGATGACAATCCAACTCGATCTTCCTGACCTAACTACCTTATTCCAATGATTCGATAAGATCTGAAATCTGCAAGCAACCTATGCATCAATCAATCAGCAAGATGTTCAATGAGGATACATCCAAAGCACCAATGGGAAATGATTATGATCTGGAACAGGAAGCAATCGGACAGATAAGCTTTCCAAACAACAACTGATAAATATCTCTCAAAAAGCTGGGCAGAACCCATTTGAAGCGATTCAGCAGATATTCAGCGAAGTGCCATTGGTGAATATAGACAGCAAAGACATCAATATCCAAGTACCAGCAATCACTACGGAAGACATCGATACCTATGGAGCTTATCTCAAATTATGGGTCGAAAAAGCAGATGCAACACTCAAAGACCGAGATGAATTTTTTGCATCACTCAGCTCCATGTGCAATACATCAGGGATGAATGATCAAATAAAAAATATCAAGACAATAATAAAAGAAATCGGAGATCTACAAAACATACAAAAAAATGGAAAATTGACGACAGAGCAACAAGCACAGCTTGACCAGTTGCAATCTGATCAAAAAGATACAGAACTTTGCATCAATATAGACAAAAATGGTTCTATGAAGAAATTCATCACCTTCAAAGAAAATAGTGCAGGACTCATTAGTTCCATCAAAGAGAATATCAACGTTCTGGAAAAATATAAAGCGTTTCCTACACAACTATATGAACGAACACACGTCACAGACAGATATTTGACAGAATTATCATCATTGCTTTCAGACTTTGTTGGAGGAACAACGACATGGTTAAACACCAATGCAAACAGATTTTCACAGTATGTAGATGCTATTACATTAATAGTAGGAGCGATAAAAACACGGCAAGCAATCATAGACTTCTCTGTCAATCGATCAGAGAAATGCAGCAAATGTAGCAATGATAATTACGGTTCATTCTCCTGTAGTCTCTCCTTCCTCTGTCCGAAATTGCCGATCTTCCCGATTCCAGCATTCAAAATACCAAATATCTATATGGATATGTCGCACATTGATCTCGGTATGAATATCGTCTTGCCGAAGATAAATTTTGTTCCGATCAAGATTCCATTGCCGCAATTGCCAGATTTACCTGAACCGCCAAGTGTAGAAGTGAACTGGAATATCTTGTATGGATTGAATATCGATTTTTTCAAAGATATATCATTACCGACGATTCCTGTAATACCTGAACCGCCGACCTTGCCAGAACCGCCATCATTTATTCCGAGCATCAAGATTGATTTACCGGTCTTGCCGCCTGCACCGAAGATCCCAAAAATATTGCCGGAAATAAATGGCATCCTCAAAGTAGCGACATTTATCGGCAAAATTTTCTGTATCGTCAAATGAGGCGTTGGCCTGGTAGCAGAAAAATGAGTCAAAGGAAAAGTAGAGCAGATGACGCAAAGAACTTGGAATGTTCCTATCTTTGATTACTTTGATCTGACAACCAAATTCAAGGATCCTCCGCTTCAATGATTCGATTATAAACTCGACGCGTATGCTACCCTCAAATTCAACTTCGATGGAGTCTACGATGTCTTCAATAATATCGCTCAGACAGCCAATAGTATTGTTTCGCAGAAAGTTGAAGCTCCTGTACAGAAAGCAGTAGACCGAACAACCAACCAAGCAAATAATAATATAGTAACAAGTTGATTTAATGGTATCCAAGGTCTCGATCAAAACATCAATCTCAACTATCACCATACTCCTCAAGAGACAGGAATGATGGAGTATACTACCGCATATACCCAATTAAAACAATGATTGATGAGTTTTGAGAATAGTTCAGCAACCGACAAAAAAATGAGCGATAGAGTCAAAACGATCGTAGCGACCATTGAGAATAAATCAACTATCTTGCCAGCTACACAGCAGATACAGCAAGTTGAAAAAATAGCCCAAGGAATCATAAAAAGTAAAATCAAAGAAAATCAAACCACACAGAAAGAAATTCAGAAGTATGATAATTTTATCAAAAAATTAAAAGCTAATGAAGTGGTCTTGGTAGCCGACAAAACAACTTCAGCAAGTCTCACTACACCATTATTTACGCTTGATCCAGCGACAAAGGATATCTTACAATCACAGGAAGATCCAAACAAGACGTATCTCAATCTCAACAAAAACATGGTCCAAGGATATCTCGATGCGGTGAATAATGATGGTCCGGAAAAATTGAATATGTCACAAAGCACCTACAGTAAATCTAAGAAATACCTGGAAACTACGAAAGAAAAGATCGATACCGCACTCCTCGCATACAACGATCACCCGCTATTAGCCCAGACACCATGTACCAATTGTTCTACTAATGTTTCAGCGGAAAATAATTATAGCGCCGATATCTCAGCATATGTAAACGGAGTATTTATCGAATCCTACAGCGGAGCACAGAACACAAGTGGAAGTACAAAGGATATGGTCAATACCGTAACATCAATGCAGCAGGTACAGAAAGTACAAAAAAGTTATACAACAGATATCGATCTCAACAACGACCATCTCGATGATGTGCTCATGTACGATTCCAATAGCATCTACGTCAAATATGCAAAGCAAGAATCTGAACACCTCTCACAATGAGGAAATTCGCTGACAACGTATTATAATAAATTCTATAGTTACGAAGCTGAACATCCATCGACGCGATTGAATCCGAACAATCGATATATCAAATCCGTTGATCAGTTGATGAACAATTCGGATGCCTACGGATACATGACCATCAACGACATCACCATCAAAGTCATAGACAAGAATAAGGAAGTAAAGAATTTCAAAACTGACGGGCAGACCTTCGACAATCTCCAGATGTCATGGAAAAATAGCGATATGAACGGAGAACCGACAGATGGATACGTCATCAAAGTCAGCACCAAAATAGACGATAAAGATACACCAAGCAGTTTCCGGGATTTCTTGTCACCGACAGAAAAACCGAAATACGTCATTGTGTTGCCAAAAGATACGGATTATAAAAAGTGACTGATTACCATCGATGAGAATCTAGTTAAGAAGCCGATAAATCTCCAACTAGGAAATAATATTTTGGCAGTAGAATATTATGATTCTGCACAAGAAAATATAAGCTTAACACTCAAAGACCTACCGAGAAAATGGCTCTACACTAGCATAGCAACGCTAACTAATACGCCAGAAGATTTGAATACTAGCCAGAAGAAAGAATTCACGCTCTACAAAAAATCTTCTCCGCGATCTAATCAAACGGTAGCAGGTATGCAGAATCTCTGAGATGTAACTGCTCCGGTAGGAGATATAGTTTTATGGAGAAATAGCACGAATGAAGCAATAAGTACGGGAGTAACGCATGAAGGATATATCAATACCAGCTATACGCTCAAATCAACATGGACAGACAATGTAGTTGTCGCCAAGATGATCGTCCAAAAAGACGGACAGACAATTCTTCAAAAAGATAATACTTCTCAGACGGGCACCATCGATGTACCATGACTTTTTTTCACTTGAACTACCCAACAAAGCTATGATTTCATTGCCATCGATCAAAACAATAATATAACTAGACAAACAGTAACCGTGAATATCAAGATTCCAGATATTGAAGTGATCAACGTAAGAAAAAGCGGAGAGACAACTGCAGATATAGTCGCAAAAATCAGTAATGATCTGGATACCGGCATGATTATCTTCCAGAGACAGAGAAATGGCATACGAAAAGATATCCAGGGATCCAATCAGAATACTTATGGTGGATTCGATCTCACACCTAAACAGACCATCATCACCTGAGGAATATTTACGATGGGAAATGATATCGGACTCTATGATAGTTTAGGTAATGAAATAGCTACGATAGATCCAAAAACAGGAGAGATAAAAATCAATCAATGATTTGAAAATAAAGTGAAGATACAGCTTAATTTTACAAACCATATTCCTGTAGTAGAATTGAGAGATACTATAAGGGATATAACGCTCTTCCAAATCGTATTACCAGTAGAATCTATTACGAATATTCAGATGAATCAAGGTAAGCCTAATTACGAAGAGTTACAACTTCCAGACTGACAATTTGGCGATTTCAACAATGGCTATTGTATAAAAAATAGTACTAATGATTGCATTCTCTACACGAATAATGTATGAGCGATATACATCCCAGGCATTTATGCAAGCTCACTAGAAGGAGAATATTTATTTGATAAAACAAGCAAGAACACTACATTCATCATCAAAGATCAGTCGAACAAAGCCATAGCAACCCTCACCCTCAAGATTAAATCTAGCAAATAAACTTCATTACCTTCCCTCTTTAATAAAGAGGGGTGAGGGGTGATTTAAGACAGAAATCACAAGTCTCTTCTACCTTCTACCTTTCACCTTCTACCTCCCACCTTCCACTTAATGAAAAAATCAATCCTCACACTCATAGTAATATTGACCGCCATGGTAGGTGGAGTTTTTGCTCATGACTGTGATTTAGTTGTAGGAAAAAATATTGAAGGAACATTGAGTAATTATACAACCAATTATGCAAAATATCTTACCGTTATCCCAGCAACAGCATTCAAACAAGCATTATTGAATCTCAAAGCATATTGCTGTTCACAAATAGTTCCTACATCATGTACACAAGCAGAAAAAAATATATTACCGTCATTGTATCCGGAAAGCGCATATTTTTTTGATGATCTGGTAGATGTTACGATGAGAAGATTAGATGGTATACCTACGCTTGCCTATGGACTGGATGTGGATCCTACGGGTCTTGCACGGAGGACATATATCACACAAGCAGCAGATGATCCTACCGGTGTACAAGCGATGACTATAGAAAAAACATATACGGAATATCGAACCTGACACATAAACACGACAAAAAACATAGACACAGTCATCGATAATTACGACAAAAACAATCTGGGTACGCTCTCACTGACAGACAAATACAACACACTCTGTGAAATAATCAAAACCATGTATGAACAGACACAACCAAACAATAGAACAATCATATGATGATACGGCGACAAAAACAGTTTTTTTAATGGTTGTAAAAATCTCGTCAGAGAGAGGATAAAAAAGGAAAATGGATATGTAAAAATATTGATGGTACAGAAATCAAATAAGTTATTTGATGAAACTACGAAAGCATATACCAAAAAAAGTTTCGTAGAAGATAAACTCATGACGTTACGAACGCTCATCTCCAAAGTCAAAGACCTCTTCCAAACCATAGTCCTCCAAGCCCCTGCCTCTCAGTCCTGCAGCAAGTAACTAAAATACATATTTTGTCCTCCTTTTCAAAGGAGGGGTGGTGCGAAGCACAGGAGGATTTAAAAATATTTTGTTTTAAAAATCCCTCTTCCCTTTCGGTATCTCCCTTCACAAAGGGAGACAAAAAATTAGTAAAATTCACCCCTTAACTTCTACTTTCTACCTTTTACCTTCTACCTTTCACCAATGTCTAAATCACTCGTCTGTATGTTCGCACTTACACTCCTGATAGTTCCAATAGCCTCTTTCGCAGCAGACAATACTTCCAACGATTTCGAAATCATCCCGCAATCCACAAATCAAACTACAGTAAACAATGCAGTAGATGCAGTTGGCGGAAGCTGATGAAATGTGTGGAATAGTTACAACACCCAAGCGAAAAAATTGACAAGCGTAGGAGATCAACTCGCATCAGGCATTATGACACGAGATACGCTTCTAGATTATGTAGTCTATTTAGTAAGATTTCTCTCCCAGATAGGGATAGTGATAGGAGTAGTCATGATCATCTATGCAGGATATCTTTATGCAAGCAGCATTTTCAGTTCATCCAACACCTCCAAAGGTAAATCAGCAATTACCAATGCTATCATAGGAGTATTGGTGATAGCATTTTCGTATGCGATTATAAAGATATTAACAAGTGCGTTCTTATCGTAAAGAGGAGTAAGAAAATTTTACTGTATAAGTTTATAAGATATGAAGGATATCATTCTTTGCGATGGGACTAATATCGAAGAGATAGCACAAAAAGCTAGAAAAAACGGATTTGGAATAGAGATACAAGCTTTTCATAAACCTGAAAATTGTAAAAATAAAAGTCAAATAAACCTCCACAAGAAACATAGTAAATGATTGAGTCCAATTGGTTTTCATGCGCCTTTTGCTGATTTATGCCCCTGAAGTTCAGATCCGATGATAAGAGATGTAGCTAAAAATCGCTTCGATCTCGGATATTCCGCTGCGAGTAAATTAGGTGTTTCTCATATAGTCCATCATATCTGACGAGTACCTGGTGCAGGCATACCACAAAGACGAGCCGAACGTTGCGTAAATTTTTGGAATGAATTTCTCAAATGAAAATCAGAAGATATACACTTTCATATAGAGAATCAATTCGATATCAATCCTGAAGTACTATCACTCGTGATAGACGGCATCAAAAAAAACAACGTAAATGTCTGTTTAGATATCGGACACGCCCATTGTCATTCAGATATTTCCGTACTGGATTGGATCAAAATATTAAAAGATAAAATCGGGTATGTTCATATCCATGATAACAATTGAGAAGCAGACGAACACGTATGAATAGGAAAATGAACAATTCCCATGGTTGAAGTTTTGACAGCATTGAATACCTACGCTCCTGATGCAATATGGGCATTAGAGTGTAAAAATGAATATATAGATGAATCAATAGCACGATTAGAAGAACATAATTTTTTATAATACCTTTAAAAAATCCATGAGCAACAAGATCACTGAAAAATATTTTGAGCATACAAACATTTTATTCTATCCATCATTATAATATGCTAGCAAAAACCAATCTTCGCAATGTAAGTTCGAAAATAAAAATCACCAAAGAACATGAAATTTTTGATTTTGGATGATTAAAAATCAAGACAGATCGCAAAAACAACATTAAAAGAAATGCCATTTTATGAATCTTTGAAAACAGTTGACCTCATATGTTAATGAATTATATTAGCAACCATCCAAATTTAGTAAGATGAAAAAATATTTTCGAACCTTTTGCCGGTTCATGAGCGATATGACTGATGAGTCTGAAAAAATGAGCGAAACAAATTGATTTTTTGGATATAAATAAAAAAGCTATTGAATACATAAAACAAAACATTGAAATAAACAATTTCCCAGCTTGAAAATATAAAACAATTCTTGAAGACATAAAAAAATACAAGCCAAAACACAAATACAATACAATTTTTGCCAATCCTCCATTTGTCCCGGTACCAAAATGAGTTTCTCACTCATTACATACATGATGAGGCACTGATTGAAATCTTTATAATATTATCTTAATAAACAAGTTATCTGAATTATTACTACCAAAGTGAGAAGTATTCATCTATACCCTTCAAATAGAAAATAAAAAATGACCAATCATACTAAACAACTTAGAAGACAAAAATCGACATATTGAATGTATGAAAATGTACAAAACATCATATAGTTTTCAGAAATTTATTGAATCTTACAAAAAGAAATCTCCAAAGAACAGAGAGAACATCGACACTCGGGCTAAGTGACTACAAAAAAAATACTGAGAAAAGTTAACATTAAATTCGTATATAATATATATAAAAAACACAGGCAAAAGAACGCTTTCAATAATAGAGAATGACTGAACAAAATACTGAAAATGATTTTTTAAGAATATCGAGTTTTACAAAAAGTTTTTACAATACATAGGAAATTAGATGAACATTTAAGGCGCAGCTTTTATCTTTGCTTCCAAACTCATACTCATCTTATTCATATCCAGCAACGCCGTACTGAGATTATCCCAAAAAGTCTGATTGTCTTGGAGGAACGTAACCATATTTTGGATAAATCAGATTTTAGCATCTTGATCATAAGAAGAAATGACAGCAGGGAGCATATCACTGGAAAGGTTAGCTGTCTGTGCAGCTTGAGCGGATTTTTGAAATGCAGCGATATTTGCATTGATATCATTGAGCGAAGTTGCTTGTTCCAAATTTGCTTTATTGGCGATAGGATCGGAGATGACGATATATTTATTATAGTTATCTGCTTCAGGGGCACTGACATTCATATCAAGGACAGCGGTATTGAGATTCATATCTGCTTGAGCCTCTTCTGCACGTTTGATGGTTGTACTTTTTTGGACGAAGACAGGCTTGAATCCTACGAGGATTTTGAATGCAAAATTATCAGCGAATTTTATCTTGATAGTTCCATCGAGGAATTCTTTGGTCTTGGAAAATTTGACCATTTGACCGCTATCTTTGAGGCCCTCCAAAACATCGGATATCTCCTGGAATATTGCTTGGATGCTATAGACCTTTTTTCACGGACTCACTTTTTTGGTTTCTACAGGGATTTTACAGAACTTGATACGATACATGTCTTCCATATTCTGCCATCATGAACCATTGGGTCACGAAATCAAGAAACAAGTACAATCAGAGATACAAAGAGCTTCAGCGGGATTAATAAGATATATACATGCAGTCTTAGCTGTTGCTGCTGCAACTAAGCATATATTTTTTTTGATATCAGACATTGCTTCACATTTAGTTTTCGCTAAATCATAATTCACAGAACAAATATTTTGACCAGATTTACTAGCATTATCACATGTTTGGATACATGCTTTGCTGCAACGCAATTGACATGCTACTTGCTGATCCAAAGGCAGAGCATTACAGCTATATTCGCAGGTGCCAGGTGCTGCATCGCCAAAAGCCTGTTCAGCATAGGAATTAGCGACACCAGAAATATATGCAGGATCTGATGAATTCTTTCATGCGGATAGGGGATTATTTTTATGGAATTGATCTAAGAGATGTGCATTGACGACATCGTTGATATCAGCGTTTTTTATAAAATTCTCTATACCAGAAATATATTCTTCTGGACTCATAAGTGCAGATTGCTCCTCGACGACAGGAGCAGGCGTATCTCAGGAAAGGCATTGATTTCAAAAGACCAAAGCGACCCCAGCAGGAGTAGCATTCAACGTATTCTTGAGCGTATCACTATTAGTAGCAGTGATGAAGTTTTGTACATCCTTATCGTCGATAGGTGATGAAGTTTTGTAGCTTGATAAGGGAAGAAGGGAAGAAGATGAACTATTTATGCTGCCTCATGATGAAGGCAAAGATCACGTATTGGAAGGAGGAAACGATCATCAACCTCATCCGAGTTGGAACGAACTTTGATCAGAGAGGGAAGAAAGATCGCTGCCATTTTGTGTCGAAGCGGATGGAGAAGTCGGAAGCCTGTAAAATAATATTTCAGGGCTTTCCTGGAAATCATCGAATAATACCTTGCCGATCTGATTGATATCATAGAGCAGATCAAAAGAACTATCATCCAATGTCCCATTCCAAAAGAGATCAGATCAGAAATTTGCCTGATTGAGTGTAGTAATCGAATATACATTACTATATCCATCATAGTAGATATTATTTATCGTATTATTGAGTGCGCTTATCTGATCAGCCGTAGCGGAACCCATGATGTTTTCACAAACAAAGAATTTGGCATAGCTCTTGTCGATATCTTTGGAACTTGGTTTCTTGGTTCCGTCAGGAAGGATCTGATCAAAGGTCTGCTTGAAAGAAAAATTAGAATTATAGAGGACGTTGATAAAATCAGATTCAGATATATTTGAACAATCTCTATAATATGCTTTGAGCTGACTAAGTGACGCAGTGGTAGCAGTTATTTCTTGATCTTTTGCGAGTTTCAAGGCTTTAGAATAGAGATTGCCAACGATAGGTTTTCATTGGAAAATGCTTTCTATTCATGTCGATTGTTCTTCCGCTTGAGTAAATGCTTGAGACATATCAATAGCAAAAACAGAGGAACAGGTTCCGATAAATAATAGAGCTAGTGCTAGAGCTGTTCTACTCAGGCTTTTGAACATTTCTAAGCTTATCATATAAAGTATAAATAGGCGGCGCTATAAGCGCCAAATTCTTTCCGAATCCATCCAAGTCTTCTTGATACATCGAAAACCCTACATGAAACGGAAATGCCATATAGATATCACGCATCATGCGCAAACTCAAAGATAACGCAGTTTTGGATCGGATATATTGTGAAGAGAATTTTTTGAGGATAGAAGAATAATTGGTATTGTAGGTATTCCTTTGTAAAATATCATGATGTTGCTGGAGCATGATCATATAATATCCTTCGAAGAGACGGTAATAAAAAAGTTCATTATACGCAAGATTGACGAAAGATACCATAGATGCTCAGGTATCTTTGAGGCCGCAATACAATAAATTGAGTGTAGTATCACTACTAGAACAAGGGACATCTGAAGTAGTTGGAGTGATTTTTCCAACATCAAAAATCTGCACATCACTTAAGATATTCTTAGCGGCTTTGATAGAGGACTTCATCATACGGCACGTTGCATCATAGGGATGAAGGTTATTATTACAGACATCTACTCTAAAATATGCTTGCGAATAAGTATTCACTTGTGTCTCTAAACCATTGTCATCAGTATAGTCAGCAATCAGTCCATACAGATTTGATTGTTTGATATTCACATAATCATTCATGATGCCATTGAAGAGGTTAGGGATATTTTTTGAGAGATTACAGTCATTGTCCATAGTTGCTGGTGCACATAGATCACCGCCATCAGAAGTGATATCAGTAAATCAGAGATCTTTGAAACTACTGCGGAGAAAATATTTAGGCAAAAGTTTGGATGATCAAGCAGTATCTACATTGCTACAAAGGAGATAAACAAAGGCAGACTGTTGAGCATTATAAACAAAATTTTTATTGGTGAATGCTGAAGATCAGAGTACAGCACTACAGTAATCACGGATAAGCGTGATGACTTGACCTGGATTATCGCTGATATTGGCATATAAACTATCGACGACATCATTTGCAGAAGCGGCGGATACATGGGAAGTACAAGAAAAACATAGACAAGCGATGATTGCCAGTAATAATGATCTAGTCCATTGTTTTCTTCTATTTACCATATATGTCATGTAAGGAATAAAATTATAACATTTTAAAATTATTTATGGTTTATTACATTGTAGTTGGGAAGCTGTTCAAAGACTGCCGAGCAGACTATTTTCTTTCTCTTTACCACCGAGGATAGTATTTTTGATGGCATAAATCTGATCGCCCAAAACTTTGAATGCAGGCGTGATATCTTTGACCTCAGAAAACGTAGCAAGCTCAGTATCAGCACCTTGATTAGCAAAAACGTCACCGATATAGGCATCCATCATCGTAGAAAATGCATCCTTTCAAGAATTGTATGATGATTCAGAAGAACGGATGCTTTGAATTGCATCTCTCTTAGCCCATATATCTTTGGTGATGATATTCCATGATCTGACGGCACCAGATGCTAGAGCTTGAGCGACACTCACTGCTCATTTTCAAATATCACCTAGTGTAGAAACACTGCCATTGCTCTCATCATAAGAAACTTTTCAAAGATTGCCGAACAAGAGGCCTGTAGTAGCTCTTGTTGTTCCATACATGGATTTGAGCAGATCAGCTTCTCTCGTTTTGAATGCTTCATCCTGATCACCTAATCCAAATGTCTGTCCTAGTCTTTTGATAGCCCCAGTAAAAAGATTTTTGGTATCTGCTCGAGAAGTCGTAGTGCTCTTCCAAAGGGTTTTTATGTTTTTGGCAAACGTTGTTCACAACGCATCGCAAGGGTTACTGATTCCTCTTGCACAACTATAATCATAGCTCAGATGCTGCATCATACCCGTATCAAACATGATAGTCACACCGCCATGAGTACTTCACCTGGTAATATCATCGAATTGACTGGTAGAATCGAAATACAAAAAAGTTTTTGCAGAAGAGATTATCTGTGTCAGTAAATCGGTGATATCATTGTATACCGTACCATTTTTTATCTGAGATCATTCTTCGAATAATCAGTCATCGATATATTTTTTGACGATTCATGACATGACTTGAAGATTATCTGCATTAATGGCATCATATCGTCATCCTCACAATCCAAGCTCGTATTTTTTATCGCTCAACTGCGATTCCAGCTCTTCGACAAGTTTATTATCTCTGAGAAATACCTTGTTTTTTGCTAATAAAACCGTTCAGCCGACGATATATTTGCCACCGGCAAAATTTATGGGATCAGTAAAAATAGCAGTCGTTGCAAGACCGAATTCAATCTTTTGTACGACATTTCTTGCTAATGTGCCTGCTGCAGTTTTTGCAGGGGGAGCAAAGACATTCCCTTTAAACCGATTGGGATTCACATATTGACCGAGATAATCTCAGTGTGTTCACTGGGTTTTCATGCTAGTGATCATCTCGCCGACAAAATCCAAGAGCAGCGTCATCTCTTCCGGAGCGGTTCCGCAGATGGAAGTATATGTCTTGCAATATTCTGTTCTCGTTGTTTTTATCTGTATAAATTTTGCTGAACTCACAGAAAAACCGCCCACGACCGTGATCACTATTCATAAAAGCATATATCGAGACAGCAACTTCTTCATAAATGAATAGACAAAGAAAGAAATAAATGGTGTAGTAGGGGCGATTATCAATCGCCTATAAAAAAGATTTCACTATTTTATATTAGTTATCTTGGCCTGTAATATAGCTTGTTCCGTAGTATCATTACAGATGCTCAACGCTTTGATATATGCATCTTTTGACTGAGCATACTGTTTGAGGGAAGAATAATAATCACCGAGCAGATGGTATAAGTGAGATTGATGATAGGTCGCAGTCAGAGATAAAAGTTTTGGTCCTATTCAAGATAAATTTTGTTTTGCCAATTGCAACGCTACATCGCCATAGGTGCATACATCGGCTTGACTACCAGTAAAAAGAGTGGAACATTTTCCTAGATACAGATCAGCCAATTGAGGATTTTCGAAATAAAGAGTAAACGGTTTCCCTGAACGAAAAGGGATATACACCATCTGATCAAAAAACAAAGAAAAGTCTGATGCCTGAAGATCGTATTGTCCAAGCAGATTTTGCCGCATACGTATGCTATCATTGCTATCTTCGTTTTGGATATAGCTTAAGAGCATATATCTATAGACATCAGTCTGGAGACTAGAATCAGTTACTTGAGACAAATAAAGAATCGATTGTTCATAGTCGCCAAACCGATAATAAGAGACCCCTATCAGAAATTTATACATCGAAGCATTTGAGGTATCGAAGTCAGCAAGCTTAAGGAAATACTCCTTCGCAGCCTCTCGGTTATGCGTCAGGAAATTAGTATATGCAAGCACTTGATACGGCAGGATATAATCTCCATTTTGCAGAACCGCATGCAAGGCAAGCTTCTTAGCTATAATGAAATATCAGTTTTTGAGCATAATTAGCGACACCAATCCATCTCTATAATACGTCGGAGGATTTTTTATTTTCACATAATTGGACAAAGCTGCCTCATAAGAAGCCTTGAAATCAGCATAACGAGGATCAGTGATTTGGCTGAATGAAGCGGTAGCCCCAGAATAGTCATAGATCCAAAGCAATTTAATTCATTTGTAAAACAACTCATCATCCTGAGTGATCATATTGTTGGCTCTATAATCCTTGACCAATGTATAAACATCATCAAGCGCTTGAGCGCTATCAAATGCAATAGTGGAATCATGTAAACGTGCATAGATAACCTGACGTGGATCAATCTTCAATTTAGTATAACCGCCTGCGTTTTGTACCAAAAGTGCTAGATACTGATTGGCTTTATCGAACTGATAATATTGGAGAAATTTTTCTACCAAAGGCTGAAGCAAATCTGGATTCTTATTTTTGATATAGAGATATTCCAAGACAGTAAGATCCTGAAATATTTGAGAGTTCCCAACGGTCTGATGCAAAGCCCCAGAAATCATCGTACTCACTTCAGTGATAGGCGCGACAGTGTGTACAGCATCATCTGCAGGTAATTGCAATGAAGCCACAGCATCAGGAACAATTGATTCCTGAACATTTGCAGCATTATGAGAAAATGCTCCATCCAAAAATAGAATCACCAACCAAAAACACAAAAGCATCAATCAGACTATCGTCACGTTATTCATTCTATATGACTTCATGGACTACTCTTTTACGAAATAAATTACTTTGAAATAATTTCTAATTTCTCCCCTCCGAGGATAAATAATTTTCAATTTCTAAACTGGTATATTAATAGACTAGAATTACATCGTTTAAACGTTTTAGCATTTAGTCGTTTAAGCGTTTATTAATTATAGTCACAAAGACGCTAAAAAGCTAAAAAACAAGCTGAAATCAGCAAAGAAAATTTGACAACAAACAAAAGAACAAAAAATAGTTGACTTATAAAGAGAAATAAGTATAAGAAATAAAAATAAAACCCTGATTTCCAGTCCAAAGTGCAACAAATTGTTATAAGTTGAGTTTAACACCGTAAAATGCTTCGTGCGCACATAAATAA